>Ga0123355_10002930_pt1 | contig 24262 bp, 17 predicted proteins | sample TergutEmb28metaG_3_FD_89872 | JGI IMG/M metagenome (GOLD analysis project Ga0123355, IMG submission 89872) | Embiratermes neotenicus P1 segment gut microbial communities from Petit-Saut dam, French Guiana - Emb289 P1 | ecosystem: Host-associated > Arthropoda: Insects > Digestive system > Gut ... | reverse complement strand
GGGTTGAATTTGGCACGATTTTGGAGGGCCTTCAGAATTTCAGGGGGGGGGGGGGTTAACACCCCCCACCCCTCGGTACACCACTGTTGAAATCCACACTGATGATCCCCAATAATTTCCTCTGCCTATTGAGTTAACCTTGACAGCAGGATGTTGGATAAAATTTTATATGTAGTTGACAAAAGTGATATTGATTGAGGCTTTCAAGAGCTTCTTCTTCTGATTTCCCAAGTTTGCAAACGAACGTAGTGCAGTGACCATGTGCATGATTATTAGTCAGAAATTTTTTCTGTTAAGACCAAATAGTAGGCTTTGAAAATTAACAGCATTTTGTCAGACTGTGGGCAATAAGTGTGTTTTGACTGTCTCCGTACGTGCCCTGAACTCAATACACCTTGCATGGGCCAAAATAAAGAATAGTATGGGAACACGGTGTGACAGCAGCTTATTTGCCATGACACAGTGTGCTCCAGATAGCTAGTGATGCAATTGGTAAGGTAAGTTATGTTGATAGGATGGGCTTCTTCCAACACGTAGAGTCCCTGAGCATGCCAGAAAGAGGATGGTATTCTCCCAGATATGGTAGACACCATTCTCATGTACCATAATTTTGGCAGGAGCAGTGAGAGCAACACTACTTACAGTGAATCTTAGGTAGCATCGTCCCATCATGTTTTTTCCTCTTCCTCCATCATCATCATCATCATCATCATCATCATCATCGTAATCATCTTCATCACATTTTATTACATGAATGTAACAGTGGTGCAGCAGTTTAAAAGTGAAGGTTTTAGTCTATTGTGGGTTTCTGTTGTATGGCATTGTAGTCTGATAGGTTGGTGCCTTTGTGTGGGAGGAACATGCTTCCTCTGTTCTCAAAGATAAATTTGGCTGCTTATGTTCTTAATATAGCTGGATTATTTTGATTTTGATGTATGTGAACAATTTTCAGAATTGGAGAATTTCTTGGCTACAACCCTGAAAAACTTCGGATAAATTTGGCTGTTTATGTTTTTAATGTAGCTGTATTATTTTGATTTTGATTTATGTGAACAATTTTCAGAATTGGAGAATTTCTTGGCTACAACCCTGAAGAACTTCTGGGAAAGTCAGTTTATGAATATTACCATGCTTTGGACAGTGAGACTGTGGAGAAGGGCTTCAAAAGCTGTGAGTAGATTTCACTTCTTTTACCTAAAACAAAGCTGACCTGGAATTTAAGGCAACCCCCTGTCAAAGAGTGTTAGGGAATGCAGGAAGTTTTTTTATAATATTTTATGTATTTTTCATTTATTAAGTCCCAGTTAGTTAACAGTGTCTGCTAAGAAAGTTCTTTGCTCTCTGCATGCAACCTGACTTAAAAATCGTATGATGACCACTTAATGATTGGCCGTGGTTTAGCAGGCTGTCTGAATTTTGTTGCTGTTTTCAGTTTGGTTTTAGAGTGTTTTGTTGTTAAGGAAAGACAGTTATTTGATACAAGAAAACATTGGCAGAAAGACCATGCCTAATCCAGATTTTTTTGCAGAATGTATACAAGATGCTGGGGAAAATGGAAATGTTGCAGGAATAATTGTATTAATGCAACAAGGGGGAATTTTGAAGGGGATAATGTTTAATAAAATATGGCATTGTATTTTATTTAAACAGTCTGAGAACTTTTTGAACATACCTCATGTTGTACAACCAAATTGGCAATTTGAATATGGCCCCAACATTTTAACTAGTAGATTTCAGAAGAACAAAGGCTTGTCTTAAATTCAGTAAGGTACTCGTTATGTATACCATGGGTGTACAAACCCCACATGCAGGGTCACTGTAGTGACTGAATTTTGTACAGGGATGCATAGTATTTGTGCATCCTCAGTACGGAACTTGCTTTATGTCATGCTTCTGGCACCTAGATTTTTGGAAACTTTGTGTAGCCCTGGTGTATATTGTATTGATTCCTGACCAACCACATATTTGGGACGGTGGTTGTCAAAATGTGTACTGTTCTGCCAGTCGCAGTATATAGTCTTGATTGTTGGTGGTGGTCCTTTGTGCAACCTGCTGTCTTCGTATGTCTGTAGCCGTGAGCAGGGAAGTATCTCTCGGTGTTACTGTTTGTCACGTTGCATGCTTCACACTATGCAAATTCTCAGAGGCTCATTCCTGCTACTGCTCTTGCATTCAGTGATATACTGGCCTATGTTTGGCATCACTAGAATTAGGATACTGACCACTACTGCATAATCAAATTGGAGGTTCCATGCATGCATAGTTAGAAACCACTTTGCCCACCTCATGCTGCAGTAACTGCCAAACCAATACTTACTCCATGGTGCAGAGTCCTTCTTGGGAAGCTGGTCTGCAGCTAGTCAAGAAATTCCCCACATTTTATGGAACCTGAAGGTTCATTACTGCACTCACAAGCGTCTGCCACCTGTCTCTATCCTGGGCCAGCCCAATCCAGTCCATATACCCACATCCCACCTCCTGGAGTTCCACCCTAATATTATCCACCCATCTACGCCTAGGTCTCCCCAGTGGTCTCTTTCCCTCCGATTTCCTCACCAAAACCCTATACGCCCCCTCTCCTCACCCATACGTGCCACATGCCCAGCCCATCTCATTCTTCTCGATTTTATCACCTGCACAATATTGGGTGAGGAGTACAGATCATGGGCATTTTAAATTTATGTAACAACTTCAGTGAACACTTCAAGAATAATGTTTCGGATCTCAGTTTGTGAAGCATCATCAAAATGTAGGTTGTTGTCAACTTCTTCCTTGGAAGTTGAATTTGGAGGTAAAAATTACTGATGTTCAGACTCTGGTAAAGGGGTAGACATAGTCCTCAACTGTCAGTTGATTCATCAAAAGTAGTCCAATATCATGCTGAGAATTTAGATACCTCTTTCTGTCTTTAATTGTTCAAAGAAGGGCTCCAAAATTGCAGTGATGTACTGTTCTGAATTAACTGTATTGTAAGACCAGATGGAGACTTTGAGTTCATGTAGTCACTGAGGTAAACCAGAGGGTTTGCAGTATAATGGTGAATACATCTGAAAAGTCATTTACAATCTTAAGTCTCAATTGTGGACTGCAGTTTGAAAATGCTAAAAACAATGTAGATTCCTCATGACTGTGAGAACAGACTGATACATTGGTTTCTTATAATAATTGCTGAAGTGACTTCTGTGAACAAAATTTGAATATTGTTTGGACATCTTTGAGAGATCTTGGTGTCAGCAACTACTTATGTTGAAGTCTGTTCCCTTTGGCAGTGGGTGTGGTTTCATGCTACTTTTTGTACAACTTCAACATATATGGATTGGTGGGTAGAGAAGAATCAGAATTCTGTGTGATATTTACAAAAGATTAACCATCAGATGTTTTTGTTCTGAGGTAAATCTGCATTGTTCAGTACTGTGTCATTGCCCAGTTCATCACAAAGGTATCACAGCTGATTTTTTACAAGGAGGGATGCAATGATTTACTGACAAGAGCTGTATGCTTGCTATCAGGTTGGCTTTGTGATGAGATACCCTGTACATCCAAACACAGGTCACTCTATTCTCGCTGCTGACCAGCTCAACAGCAAAGTTCCAGAACCATTGACTTAACCTCATATCTCATTAATGTGTTTGGAACAAATTCGTAGTAACTTGAACTTCTCATTTTGAGTGTAAGTCATGTGGTGTGATATTTACTTTGACAGAGTGAAGGCTTATTCTTGAATTGTCCATCATCTGATATTCAGAAAAAAGAGCACAACACTTCAATAACCAGGTATGTGCTTCTTCTCATGTGAAAGAGTGGAGAAGCACCTACTCACTTGGGTCCAACAGAAGGAACCATTTCAATTAATAGATATTGTAATTTGAAGTATGACTGTTATTGTTGGCAATGATTATGGTGTCATAATTGTATGTATGAGGATGTTTCTGCTGTGATGATACTGTGACATTATGATTCAGTGGCATTTTCCATAGTGGTACAGTCCCCCTTATTGATTGACAGATGATGTTCTTGTTCAGCGAGCTTGTTTGTATGTGTGATAACATATTGCATGCACATATTGACACATGATGAGGTTGAATAAGACAAGTTCACGAGACAGATCGATAGGAAGGAAATGTTTGTATTCTTACATCATCACTTATGGTGTAATGGGTGTGTTAAGTAATCTTTTTCCAGAACATACAGTGTGTACGTAACTGCTGTACAGAAGAAGCTAGAAGTCACTGGTTTCTTGATAACTTGGGAATACATTAGATTTCTTCGTTGTTTGTTGTGGTACACGGAAGTATTAGCACAGATTCAGCTCTGGTAGCACATGATAATGGTAGCTTTTCTCTTTTCTTTGGTAAAAAGTTCTCACTTACCAAACCCAAAGCTTTTCACAGGTACGCAAATGCTGCAAAAACTTACCGACTCTTTACAAACATATTTTACACACCTCCAGATGTGTTGTGTATAAATCTTGCCCTTCCACATAAGTTAGTTGTCAAGCAGTGACTATGCCTCATCACCACTTCTGCAGATGGCCTTTGGCTAGTGCTGGATACTTAATGTGAGACTGAGTCTGTCCCCCCCTTTTTTAAGCAAAAACAATGCAGGTGTAAAATTCCCACAGTTTCCTTTTTTGAAGTATCTACTATCATCAACTTTGATGTAAGGACAGAACCTCTTGGAGTAGGCCCACTGTTGGAAAGTAGCCTCCCTGTCAGAGGTGGAGTAGGCTGCAATGAGCCATCTGGACAGGACTGCGTTTGCGTATTATATGCGTCTTAGGCAGTGTTACAGACTGGGATATCCCACCACATCTTTAATTAGGGTACCTTGCTTTTAAACGCATGTTCTGTAGGTGCTTGTGTATGAATTATTTAAAAGATGGAAATTTGTATATGGGAGATACACCGAGTTATCTGTTCATTTGAACCACCTCCACCACCACCACCACCACCACCACCACCACCACCACTAGTACTATTGTCCCTGCTGCTTCTGCTCCTCCAAATGATGAACTTCTCCCAAGGAATGTTTTTGCATGTTAACCCTTCAGCACCAAAAGTTGACCTTAGTGAACATATAGTGTGATGCTGAGATGACCAAATGTAGACTAAGGTCACCAAAAACATGTAAAATAATTGTGGCCATTTAAGTTGTGGATCTTGTGCAGAGTACATTGGGCATGTAATTCTGGCACCAAAGAGTTAATATTAGTTACTGGACTGATCAGTTAAGAATGTGAAAACAAAATATGGTTTTCATCTAGTTCTGCCATGATGTGATATTTTGGAAATGAGAAGCTGTACAGACCAGAAGTAGTAAGTGAGGTCTGAGTGGGTATCGATTCTCCACTGTATACATCAACAAGCACTGTATTGTTGCATGGGGTTCATGCTGGTATCCATGCTTTAATATTTCATCCTCACAGTATACACATCTTGTGAAGTGTGATGCATCGTACCAAGCCTTCCTCCTGCAGTGCAAACTTAGTTCAACCCATTATCCAGTGGCATCTGAATTGTGTTACTATAGCTATCTGTTTTAGGGTGCTGGGACAGCGTAGTCAGGACAGTGACTCACTGGACGGTTTGGTTTGATTCCCAGTGGGGGCAAGGGATTTTCTCATCACAAAAATCCCTCCAGACTAGCGGTAGGGCCCACCCTGCCTCCTGCAGTGGGTACTGGGGTTCTTCCTGGGTGTAAAGTGGCCTGGGCATGGCCTTGGCCACCCATCAACATCTAACAGTGAGGTCAGGACAGCGTAAAGTTATACCTCTGCTCCCCCTCTGTGCCTTTATGACATTTTATAAGGAGAACTTTTTACCTTTTAATATTAAATTTACTTGGGAGGAACTGCTATTACCAATGTTTAAATTAAGTCCGTTCTTTTAACCTGTATAGATGCAAATTCTTATGCTGCTTTAGCATTCAAAATGTTTCATTTCTTAATAATGTCAGGTCATATGTTTAATGAAACTGGCTTGCATTGATGTGCCATTTATATGGCAGCCAAGCTTGCCCTTCAGCAGCATTACAGGTTCATATTATTGCTTATCTCTCTTCAGGTCAGAGATGCACAAATAGGGACATGAATTGTTGACCGTTTATCTTAAAAAGGTTAAGTGAAGTTTGGTTGTAGTTTAATTTGTTTGCTGTGTTGACAGTTGCAAATGACCAGTGGAGTTGTACAGACTTTAAATCCATTAACCAACAAATGATATGCAGGTTCACATTAAGGCTGAGTTGTATTTGGGGGGGGGGGTTATGATTTTAATTTCTGCAGGGAATTGGCAGATGTGACTATTGCTGTCCTCTTTGATTTGCCTCAGTCTTTTCACAAAATGTTCCAGATCACAAAAAAGCTGTGATTTGCCTTCGACCTTGTTTTGTCTTATTCTGTCCTTCCCCATCATTGTTTCTTCTTATTTGGTGCCAAATAATCTCTGAAGTTAACATATTGTTATTACATATTATCAGGAAATGTTTCTATACTGACGTCCCTTCAAAAACAGGTTTGGTCTATATGTTGTGAGGACACTTCTGAATGCCACGTGTTTGATAAAGACAGTTTGACTTGTGTACATAAACCCTGGAATCTTACAACTTTGTTTATGGACCTGAACTTATTTTTATCCTTCAGTTAAATTATTTGAAATGGACATCACTGCTGCTTTTTTGTTTCCAAAATGTTGTTAATGCCAGGAAGACTTCTGGAAGCTTCATTGCATGGGATGTTTCTTGTAATATAAATCTTATTTTATATTCATATTGTATCCATTCCAGCTTGTGAGGCAGTAAAAATAAAACAGAACAAATTTTTTAATGTTGCATTTCAAATTTTTTTTTCTCACAACATTTGTTTTTCCAGCATCTAATTTTTAAGTTTGGAGCTGAAGATAAAACATAATAAGCTGGTTAAAATCTAACAGTTCCCAGAATTTCGAAGGAAGGTGGTGTCTTTATCTTCAAGGATCGGGACTTTTCAGCCCTTGTAGATGAAGGTTCTACTTTCCTTTGAAAGGACAGGCAGGACCTGCTAATCTCACTACATGGTTTAACATTTCAGAAGATCAGAACCCTTATTAATTCTGTTTGGTATAGGAAAGAATTGCATTAACAGTGGAAGCAGATGAAACAGATTTGCAGGTTCAGAGAATTTTATGATAACAGGGACCTCAGCGCACCTTGGGAAGGTATTAGAGACAGTATCAAAATTTGAATGAAAGTATGCCTGGGTTATTACAAAATGCAACAGCATAAAACGTAATTCAGTTACGAATGTTTAGAATGTTATACTTTATACGTAGGTCACTTCTGCCAGAATCTGGGGGGGATGGCTGCAAATGTATTGAATAAGCAGTGGCAGACAGCTGAAAACGGGTAGTCATCCATATTGCGAGTTGGATGAGAGGTAACAACCACTTACAGTAAATGCAGCTAGCACATTACGAAATGTCCATATTGGACCACTACTGTAGTATCTGTGAGAAGGGCAATGAAAGTGATCATATTGTATCGAGGAATTGCATTATTATCAACAACAGACACAGTTTTAGCCATTGTTCCTCTGTCAAGGTTAACACCAGGTGTAGATGATGTTACTGGGATCAGCAGTGTGGATTTTGATGTAATAAGTCAGTTACAGGTAAGATATTTTTGTCTGCATTGGTGATGTTAATTTATCGGGTGAAAACAAAGAGGATACTATAAGAAAGGTGCAAGCTTCATTATTTGCTAGTAAGGAGGGTGGTCAAGATGTAAATGCTGAGAAATTTATAAACTTAAGTCCATTGAAGAGAATGTGGGCATTGTCACAACGTAAGGATATGTAATACAGCTTTTAAAAATGGAGCATGGTAGTGTTTGGTATTGACACTAAGAAATTATGTACAGGAGTATTTCATTGCGGATTAAATTTGGCAGGAGCTTGCGGACTTAGTCAAGACTTTTTTGTCTGCTTGTTGGCTGTCTCAAAGCATCATTATTAAGTTATACAGATCCATGATTTTTCCTGTTGTTTTGTGTGGGTGTGAAACTTGCGGTCTTACAGTAGAAGAACATAGGCTGGGGGTGTTTGAGAACAGGGTACTGAGGAAGATATTTGGACGTAAGAGGGAAGAGGTAAGAGGGGACTGGGGAAAAATTTTAATCTTAATCTTAAAATCTTTTCATGACATACTTATCACCAAATGTTATTCAGGTTATCAAATCAAGGAGGGTGGGATGGACGGAGCATATTGCACGCATTTGGGAGGGGGATTTTACAGGGTTTTGGATGGGAAATGTGAAGGAAGGACTCCACTTGGAAGATCTTGGCGTAGAAGGGAGGATAATATTAAACTTTGGGGTGGTGTGAATTTGTCTGGCGGGCTGTTGTGATCACGGTAATGAACCTTCGGGCGTCATGTGAAGCGTGTAATTTCCTGAGTAGACGACGATCTTTTACCTTTTTAAGAGGGACTGTGTGGGTATAGCTGTGTGATGGGATTGCTGATAAACGTGATTGGCTGTGGACTAATACAAGGATGTGATGTCCGTGTGTGGCATCCTGTTGTGTTTTCTAATACGAATCAAAGTACTTTTTCACTCAGTCGGCTTAACTTTTTTGGTAAACGAATGCGTTTTTGTGTAGGGTTATGGCTACATGTTTCCACCGGTTAATTGTGAACGGGAAGGAGTTTGTGTGTCAGTAAAGTTCTGTTGACCGAGTGAAAGAGTACATTTGATTCGTAACGATGTGATCTGAGAAAGACGGAGTAAACCCAAGCGTCTATTAAAGAAGTGTAGAGTTGGGAGTTGTTGTTCAACCAAGTACGAAATTCCCACAGGTTACATCCGTACTGTTATATCAGCTCCTGTGTGAAATCACGTTGTGTGCAGCAGTCCTGGTGCTGCATTTCGCATGGCTTACAGACATGTAAGCCCTTAATCCGGTCACTGGCCTTGCCGACCGCATATAAAATCCACGGGTAGCCTAACGAATGACGCCCTTCTTGCGAAGTGATGTCTTCCAAATGCCGATGACACGCCACGTACGCAGAAGCAAATCTAGAGACTTGGCAGTAAAAAATAAAAGCGAAGTGGTCGATTTTAGTGAGCTAGATGGAGATGAATTTTATCACAGTCCCGGTTTATCGTTTTCCTCGAGTCGTTGTGTCTATCATTCACCCTCTGCGTACAATGGTTTTACAAAATTACAGGAACATAACGTTACCGGGACTGAATTAAACCAAGAAAATAAAAGAGATCGTACTGAAAGCTGCACAGGCGCAGACCTTAGTCGAATACACTGTCCAGCGTTCAAGGCTGGGCTTTGGGGAAGTAGAGGCCAGTTGAAATGTGATGGCACACGTGCAGGTACCAGATTTTGTCTTTCGGCGAAACGGAAGAGTCCATTTAAATCGGCGGGGGCGTCAGTTCAGTCGACTACTGGCAGCCGAGGTGTGCGCATCAGCGGTAGTAATGCTGGATACACCATGTTTTGAGGTACTGTGAAGGGTACTGGCTACCCACTCCATTCGCAGGTTTCCCCTTCACTTCCCTTCCCGTGTGTCACCGTGTGTCATCATATTTCAACTGGAGTCTACTACCGTGTTGGACAAAACCGCGTTGTGCGAAGTTCTTAGTCACGTGAACGCGGACGCTTATGGTCCGCCCCCGCCCCCCTTCCACCCCACGCTTAGTCATTCAAAATGCATAGATTTTTAGGCAGTAAACTTTTACACAGGCCTTTGGTAGCTGATACTGCAGCCTCCTTGTCGGTTGAAGGGGAATACGCCCTCGTTTATCTGCGTGTTTTTAAATTTTTCAACGTTCGGTAATTTCTTTCACCATTTAATTCTAACTGGATTTATCTCATCTTGCGTAGGAACTGCTTTTTTAAAACACTTTATTGAAGGAAAGATAGAAGATACTGGAAGACGAAGAGGATGAAATAAGCTGCTACCGTAAGGAAACGAGAATATACTGCGCATTGGATGAGGGACCACCAGCTCGCAGTGTCTGGAGAACTTGCTTTGGAAGGGGCTAGGGATGTATTGCAATATAGACTACATGATTATTATTATTATTATTATTATTATTATTATTTCAACTGCGTAAGTCAAAACTGCGTTGGCCGAGAGGTTCTGTTTGGCACTTAGTTTATCTGCCATTGACAAAATTTAACAATTTTTCCAGTTACAGTACAGATGTGACAGTAAGAACAACTTAAAAACCCGTAGTTGGCGAAAAACGGCATACTTTGTTGACTGAGGAAGATGACCATACCAAGACCGCATGTAGGCCCGCCTTAGGCCTCTAGCTAAGAAGCCCAAGCTTCGAGTGAAGACCATATTGAAGGGAAGAGATTAGGTTGGGCTAAAGAAGGAATGATAGGCCCAACTGGACCCTTGTCGAGGTTATTGGCTAGGTATTTAGAAGGAATCCCTCTTTGTAAGCATTCCAGAGCAGAGTTACAGAATCCGTTCATTCTGGGAACAGCGCACATTTTGAGGAAGATGCTGACGTAGCAATGAATTTAATTTCTATTTTATTATCCATAAAGCTGCTAGCGTTTGAGCTCTAAGGACCAGGTTTGGCCCTGGCTTGTGGGCGCAGTACTCCGTCATATGGTGCAGAAGTTAAAATGCTATCGTGATAATGTTGTTATTCGGAGGCTTATTTCATTCATTTGCATATGTGACCGTGTTCATAATTGCCTTTGCCCCCCAAGTGGTAGAATATAGAAATGTTGAGTCTTCGGGCCTAGTGGAAGGTCATGAGGAAAGTGTTTCAGATGTTCATTTTTGTGCATTTCTTCTACATTTAGTTACTATGTTGTGTGGACTTGTTGTGCTTTGCTGTACCTCTTTCAACGGTTCAGGCTTCCACACATAAGGTGTAGGTCAGGTTTCCGCTCGTCTGAGTTGTTACACCGCGTAGAGTGGTAGTTGGTTATCGATGTTTCGGGACAACATACCGGTCCCATCTTCAAGGGTCAAACAATCCAAGTCTTGGGCACGAATGTTGTCCCCAAATGTCCATTACCATCGACCAGCTTACTCTGCGTAACATCCGAGAAGAGCGAAGACTTCAAAACGACCCTTTCTTCCAAAATCCAGTGCTTGCTTAGGATTTTCCTGGACCGAGCACATTGGCTCAAGCGATCACGGCTTTGACTTGTATTGAGGAAGTGCCCGGTTCGAATCTCGACCCAGACACTCTCGGTCCCTGCAGAACTGTGCCGGGCATAATATCTGTCAATGTGTCACGGTCACATCCTTCCACTTCCGTTCCAATTCATAGTTCACACTCGAAACTAAGCAGTGTATACTCAGGCAGCGTCGTTAAAAAAGGGAACAAAGGTAAAGTTGTCCCTATACGCCTGAAAGCGTATAAGGAGTGGGGATGTGGCTTCACTTAGTCTAAACAGCACAAGGTGGAGGTGAATGGTCAGCGTCACGTTCCGGCCGTTTTACCCCCAGGGAAAGAGCCGCCTGATAACCATTGTATGGGGGTTGGCTAGGCCCTGGACCCGGTATGGACGCCCTGAAGGAAGGGTAAATCTCTTGCCTCTTCCGGAATTCGAATTCCTGACCGTCGAGCCTGTAGCCTAGTCGCTATGCTGACTATGCTGTAAGCTGTAAATAATTCGGTGTGTGGTTCACAATAGTAACATATTTTCTGGCTTGAAAATGTGGTGCGTACAGATTGGAAGAACGTGAATTGTAAGTTTTAAAATTGGTTCGTGTCAAATGGAGGTAAAATGCATGATTTTACCGCGGGGGGGCAGAAGGAATAAAAGGATTGTAGAACATCAAATGGAACTGCAAGGATTAAAAATGATGTACATTATTTAAAAGTTGTTATAGTCCGTTGGGGGGACCGCGGTAGCACAGCGGTTAAGGTGCTGTGCTACAAATTGGAAGGTCACTGTTTCGATCCCAGCTGATGTCATTGGAATTTTTCATTGACATAAAATCCTTCCGATCGCACTATGGCCCTGGGGTCGACTCAGCCTCTAACAGAAATGAGTACCAGGAGCATTTCCTGGGGTAAAGACGGCCGGTGCGTAAGGCTGGCAACCTTACCACCATCCTGTGCCGTTGTCATGAAATCTGGGAACCTTAACTCCCTGGAACCCTCTGGGCCACTTCAGGCCTGTAATGGGACTGCTTTACCTTTACCATAGTCAGTTGAGAGTGCATTACGTCATGTGACACGTTTTACTCGTCATCGCCTATATCTGATAGTCGCAGACGTTAGAATAGTAGTAAAGACTTGCATGTTTTGTGTAAAAATGAATAACCAATTTTTGAGGTAGTACAAAATGAAAAACATCATTTGCCAGGAGCGCCTGGAGCGAGGTACAAGGTGGTTGCCCCTGCACCACGTTGGGATTTTGACACAGCCTACTTTTTATGTTTCGTAATTTATTAATTCATAATTCTTCAAAAACAAAACTAAATATTGTACAGGCCCTGCATTTGTAGTTTAAGGATTAAGGATTTTGATTGAACAGCGACCGTGCTACTGTCACTGGTTATTTACATGTCCGGTCAATTTGCGTGCAGCACATGGTAAAAGAAATTCTTGCCTGCCCTGATACTGTAAGCGTATATTGTTACCAGAATGTTGTGATTCAGTTTTGTGGCTGCCATTATATAAGCAATAAAATGTACATAAACAAATCGTAATTCTGTGTATCACTGTTGTATTGCAGCTGATGGTCTGACGCCATATGCTGTGACAATTCTGTCTTTCAACGGGAGGCACATTCTTACCACAAGTTTGTTTTTTTTACGTTTCGTATTTATCTTATTCCTTCCATCAGACATTTTTAATACGTTGGCTGAAAATGTGTGTTTAGCAGGAGCCATGCTGGTTCGGAATTACGTTTTCGCAGTCGCTCCCTCTCGCACACATAAGAGTTTCATAACGCCCATAGGCTATTTCGAGGCAAACCACGGCGTGAACAAGTGAGACATAATGGCGCCTCTGAGAAGGCTGCGTCACTGCAGAATGGTTCTCAATCATCTGGATCTGTACAGGCTGGTACTAAAATTTACAGCTTTTGTTGCGGACTGTAATTTATACTGCCATTGAAGAACCTTTCGAGCTATTTGCCCGTCCTCGTCATGTGATGAGTTGTATAGCAGATGATACAGCCGTTAAAAAGTTCACTTATTAAGCAATGCCACAAAAGTTACCACTTATTCCTTTCCCGTTTAAGTTATCATCATATTCTTTAGCACACGCGACAATCCGTCTGCTGCCGCTACAGTTCATCAGAATATTTTTGTATATAATTTCACCGTGCGTACTGTATATTATTTAATTACACACACCAACACACACACACACACACACACATATATATATATATATAATTTAAGAATTAAACTATTTTCATTAAAACGTTTAAAACGCGCGTACATGTTTCGATCACACGATCATCCTCAGGGGGCATATGTTGTTCCTTGCTAAAGTTATAATTTGTTGTGTGTGAGTCGTACGCTGTTTAGAATGAGCCTGGTTATGGTTGTGCGTCGTATGCTGTGCAGCGTGAGACTGCAGACTCGCGCTGCACAGCATACGACGCACAACCATAACCAGGCCCATTCTAAACAGCGTACGACTCACACACAAAAACACGACATGCCGCCACAGCACCAAAGTTAACATAACGAAGTAATACACTGAATGTTTTAAATTATACCTTTAGCAAGGAACAACATATTCTCCCCGAGGATGATCGTATGATCGAAACATGTAGGAGCGTTTTAAATATTTTAATGTAAATTTTGGACTTCTTAAATAATATAAATGTGCATGTGTTGGTGTGTGTAATTAAATATTCCATCAGAATGTTGGCCTCTTCTGCTTTCTTCCCCTACCGGCCGCAGTTGTTGGAAGCTTCTGGATAGTAAAACGTTGTAACGCGTGGAGTTGTCAACCCCTCTCCCAACCTCCAACCTGGAGGACTGTGGCATCATTTTGGCTGGGTTGTTACCTTTGAACGGTTCGGCATGAGAAACCTTACCAATAGCTACGCTACCGACAGTACAAATCTCAGGATCAGGTGGCCGCTCAAGTCCCACTACGACGCCAGAATCCACCTATATTTCGTACGAAATACGAAAACACATCTTCAAGATATTAAAAATAGTATCAAGGGGATCGAATGCCTACAGCTCATTCTTCATACTGCTTACGCATATGTGAAACTAGACAGAACATTTGATATTATTTATTGTATTAGTACCGTCAATACACAACATATGCAAAGACCAGATGTATTAGTACAACTGGGTTATATCTGGCGACATGTTTCGGCCGTTAAACGGCCATCCTCAGGCCAACAAGGAATAGTATTGTATTGGTGGATGGATCTTGCTTGACTGGCTGCAAATTTGTTGGCCTAAGGATGGCCGTTTAACGGCCGAAACATGTCGCCAGATATAACCCAGTTGTACTAATACATCTGGTCTTTGCATTTGTTGTGTATTGACGGTACTAATACAATAAATAGTTGATGATACACAACGGGATGGCCCCCTTCAAAAAAGAGCATTTGATATACTGTATATGAAACTGAAAATAGACACATTTGAATGTTTTGAAAAAAAATCTGATTTACAGTACTTTGGAACAAAATTTTCCACTTGGGCGATGACGTATAAATGAACGTGACTGTAGCATTGATATTTTGATAAAATCAGATTAGATAGCAGCACTTCCACAACACCAGGCCGACTACAGCCACTAAGAAACAAACCTAATAGACGTGGGAATTTTCTGTAAGACACAAAAACATGCAGACCTCCTTGATTCTCGACACTGCAAAGTTTGATCTGAGTTGAGTGTAGTGGCTCTCGCCACCACGTCAGACATTGTTCTTTTCAACGTTTCTGAAATTGGTCTGGAAGATTGGATTGTCTAAAGCGGAAAGCAGGACACAGCAGTAAAAGAAATCTCCACATCTAAAGTGATATTTTCTCCCCGACGGGAGTCAACGCGTATCAGTTTTTCGGTCGTCGCCTCGTCCCATTTTCTTCTAGGTCTTTTGTAACCCCCCACCGCCCACACAGTGGAACGGGGAGTATATGACCCGGGAATGCCATTCGTGGCGGCGTATGAAACCAAGTGCAATGACAGAGAGATCGTCCTGTTTCTGCAGACCCAAGCACTACAGCAGTCTACAGCGTGCCTTGTCTATAACTTTGCATATTTGAAGGTGATGTACCGTGGATCCGTTTTATTTTCTAGCAAAAGACTATTAACCCCGAATAATAAATGTCATCTATAGGCAGCTAGACCAGCTTTTTATGAGGTAACTTAGCTAAGAACCAAGCATTTAACGAAGTCAGATATTTTAACGTATTTTATGGCCTCGTATTTCTGTCCGTCCAACTACAGTAGGTTAGTTTCAGTTGTTTTTGTGTCTTTTTCCTTTAGAAAACATTTTAAAACACCGCTGACAGCGTCGTGTTCGCGTAAAGAACATGAATATTGTTTTTGCAGGATAATGGGTGGTGTTACCCATATATCAAGTCGGTTTTGTGCTGGATACAGATTATGCTTACTGTGTGGTAGAACTGAATGCTTGTAAAAGGCAAAGCTGTGCCTATGCCGCACACAGTGAAGGCATATAGAGGCTTAAAAAGCTAAATAGGTAAAGTTCAAAGCCGTGAAGGTCCAGTGAGGAATAGAGCATAGCTCCACTTTCTTTAACCTCGGCCCTATATGGGGGTGGGTAGTCAACTCCACACCCGGCCGCTTTATTCCCCCGGGAAAGAGATTCTTTACCCATCGTAGAGGAGGCTGGGTGTGCCCCAGGGCGATCTGGACGGGTGTAGAAAATCTCGCTCCCACCGGGTTTCGATCCCAGGACCGTCCAGTCCGTAGAGAATCGCTATACTGACTGAGCTATCCCGGCCCCCCATACAGGGAGGAGTGGGAGTGTAGCGGCACTTGTTTCTCACTTGGGTACTAGGTGCAGATGAGTGGTCAGCCTCACACCCCGAACTCTTTACGCCGAGGTACAGAGCCTCCGGTACCATCGTGTAGGAGACAGAATGGGCCCCACAGTCGGTATGGGCACTTTGGAGAAGGAAAAATCTCTTGCACCAGGCAGGATGTGAACCCTGCTTTGTCCAGCCCAGGGACTAGTTCCTGTGTGAGGTTTAGTGTTTATTCAGAGCACCATGTTCCGAATTCCAAAAAGCTAATAGACTAATCCGTTTGAAAACCTCCTAGCTTGAGACCGCTCCCGGCTGTGGTGTGTAAGGCACTGTTTTCGCATTCCAGGTTTGCGGGAATAGTTTATCGTAAGCAGGGACGACGATTTGCACATTACGCAATTGTCCGACTCCAGCTTCTTGGTTGTTTTATTGGACGGTCGGTCTTCACAGGATTCAATGGTCAGCGATGTAATACGCTGTCAGACCCGTTGTCAGGTAAATTAGGCAAAATTCCCAGTTTTGGGGCCTCTCAGAAATATTTGAGTTTGGAAGTTCTTTCCCGCGAGCGTTTGTATGGCGTTACTGTGTGGCGCCACGTAGAAGCGGTCACTGGCGCTTCAGCGCGTCTTGCCCGTTCGTCCCTTATTTCCATTCCGAACTCCAGTTTTGAAATGCGAATCTGAAGGGGAACTTGTCCAAGTTTTACTGCACAAGAAATTGAGCAGAACGGATGGGAAACAGATTCTGGATACCGACACATTACTTATTATTATTATTATTATTATTATTATTATTAACTGAAATTGGGTTGGCACCCGGCGGCGGTGGTTATTTTACATGTATACAAATATGAAATTGGTTACTAATAAATTTAAGTCGGGAGGACTACATGAGAAGCATGTAATGGCAACTTGAAATCTTGGGAACCATCTCAGCATTTGCTTATAGACACAGGGAAACCAAGAGAAACCTGTGTCGAGGTGGCCGGTCGCAGGACGTTCCGAATACCGACTTCTAGCCAGCAGTCCGGTATCTGAAGTAAAAACAGCAATACACGCAAGACAACTAACAACAATACACACGACATCTTAAAATACAACGTGTACAAAAGGTAAACAACACCAAGTTGCTGGAAGCAAGAGGGAACGTCACATGATCTCAGAAATGATGAAAGAAAAGTTCTTAATTATCTGCCGGTAAGATTAGTTTCTTTCACTGAATTGCTCCAGCATCTAAGAAATTATATCGTGAGGATCAGATATGTTGCTTCAATCTTCAAATACTTGAGGCTCATTCAAACACCTGTCAAGAAGAAGGTAGCGGGTTGTTTGAAACCGTCAGTGCCTAATCTAACAGACTACGTAGTTTCACGTTCCTAAAGATCATAATTTTCATACTCACTGCCGATATGTAAATTGTACTGGCATATTTCGAAAAAAAAATGGCTTTTCATGTCGATTACTTGTTCTGATTTGCGTGCCACCCACCTGCTTTAACGTTTTGAAACTTTAAATTCTGCCCACACAGTTTGTTTGTGTATTATGTGAATTCTACCCACACAGTGTGTGTGTGTATTACGTATATTCTGCCCACACAGTGTGTTTGTGTACAATGTAAATTCTGCCCACACAGTGTGTTTGTGTATTATGTAAATTCTGCCCACACAGTGAGTTTGTGTATTATATAAATTCTGCCCACACACAGTCTGTTTGTGTGTTTTGTATGATTCAAGATCAAACAGCGATTATTCTCCTAAACACCGTTTAACTAACTAATCTTCTGTTATGGAAACCGTCTGAATTGTTCTGTGGTTAGACGAATTTTAGTGTTAAGGGATTGAGAGTCAGTTTTAGTTCTTGGGAATGATTCGTAATATGTGGATACGCTAAACACGTGTTGTCAGATTTTAGATTTTGCAGTTTCACGTCAAAAGTTCACGGGTTGTGCGACGACAGTTCGATTCCCGGCAGTGTTAGTGATCCTCCTGTTCGCCACTGTCAACCCCGTCAATCCTTTCTCCCTGGGCAATAAACTGACTGCGCATCGTCCGAGGTAGGAGTGCTCGTCCCACAGCAAGGGACGGCATCGCATGCGGGTGACACTAAAAGTGGGAACTGATTTACATCGAAACTGCCAGCTTTCCGTTACATCAGGAGCGAGTAAACCATTTACTTAGGGCGCGTTTTGTATTCGTGCAAGGATTAACGTGACGGATCTGCCGCCTGTCGCTTGGTTTCATTACCTACAGCTCGCGTTGAAATATGCCCAGTTGGTTGACCAAGTCCTGTAGCAGCAGTTTATTCAGAAACGTGTTTCGCTTCGTATCTATCCCATTGGGGAGCATTTTTGTTAGCAGATTTTAATTTTGGGATTTTAACACTTAGTCTATTTGCTTATGGTTTCTTACGGAGTGCTGGCATTTTGGACTTCGCAGGTTTTGATATGATATATAAATGTTTTGCTGACCCTGCATCTCAGAATAATCTTAGTAATTTACCAAGTTAATGCATAAATTCTTGTTTTATAATAAGCTTATTATAAAAAGAATTTTTGCATGAAGTTGGTTAGTTACTAAGATCAAGATTATATGATATATTTTAACTGCAATTGGGTAGACACCCGGTGGCAGTAGTACAGTACACATTTACACACAAACAGTACAGAGAACAACACAATGAAAGCAGAATATACAGAACAGAACATACATAACAATAAGAATACATAAAAATAACAATAAAATACATAGTTTACAAAATTAAACAGAAGTATACAAAACATACAGCATATAGACAGTGATAAAAAATGGAATGAAAAGAACATGAAGAAATGTGTTAAACGAAAAAGTCATATAAGCAGCAAACTTTATATGATCTATATACCTTCTAATAATGTTAGACACCCTGTTACTAAGACTTTCACTACACTTCACGATACTTCACCCAACTACACTTCACTACACTTGTCGACACTTCACTTTCTCTCATTTAAACGTCACTCAACTACACTTCACTACCCTCTCATTTGGCTTAACCCCATTTAATTTCCTGCCGCTCCATTTCGTCTCACGTCACTACACTTCACCCCACTTCACTGCACTGCACTTTTAGATGATTTTCGCCACACTTCTATTCCTTTCATTTCACCCCGTTTATAATTGCTTTCCTAACTCTGTTTCTAAAAAATCTTAGGCTTGCAAGGGAAAGTCCCTAACGTTTCTGCAGGTTGTTGGTTCCAGTTTTTAATGGCCCTATTTACAAAGGAATACTTCCCGATATCCGTTCTTTGCTTCCTGTCCCTAATTTTCCGAACATGATCAACCCTACTCAAATAGTAAGGCCTTCGCAGCCTGTCGCGTATAGCTTTCCAAGCCCCTGAATACGCTTTAAAAAGTGCTCATAAACGTGCTATCCTCCTACGCTGAGCCGAGGTTTCCCAGTCAGAATCCTTCGTGTGATTTGTAAATTGAGCAGCTTTCTTCTGTACCCGGTCTAACGCATTTATCTGTCCTCTGCATGTCGGTTAAAAGTAGGTTGAAGTGGTTACTTCTTTTACGTCGTTGATAGCGTTATTCAGAGCTAACTGTAAGTGATGGTTTAAAAGTGTCGTATAGTATTTGAAAATCAGTGAGACACATGTTGGGAAGAACTTGATTTTCTGCCCGACGTTTCAGAACAAAACGCTACCAGATTTCTTGACGAATATTCGTTATCGGAGTAGTGTTCAAAGAGTTATATCCCGTTTGTGAAATTACCCATTTCACGAACTGGCCAAATGCCTTCCCATTCACTGCTTGCCCATTTTACGAACTGTTCAGCAGTGTGCCCATCTTCAACCCATTCCCTAAAATAAGAATGGCATTGTTCAGGAGTGTACTTAATTTTTGTTGGCTCGGTTTCACAGTAAGTAAGGTGCAGGTAAATTTCGCTCTGTAACCTGCCATGAAGGCACATAGAGGGAGTAGAAGTGTAGCTTCATTCTTTGTTTAACCTCGGTGCTATGAGGGGAGGATTAAGTCCACGCCCCACCCTCTTTAACCCCAGGAATGGCCCGCGGTCCATTGTATAGGAGACGGAGTGGGCCTCGTGTACGAAAAATCTCGCCCCCTCCAGGATTCGATCCCCGAACCGTCCAGCCCGTAGCGATTCGCTATACCAACTACGCTGTCACGACCATATTCACGACAGGATGATTCAGATATTAGTGAGAGTAATGTACGTAGAAACTTACAGAAAAATTATTTTCTCATTTAGATAGTATTGGTGTCGTAACTTATATTGCTCGAATTTCACGATAAAAGTATAACTGTGTTAGTGCAGTAGCGTGCAGAATCGTGTTTTTTTTAATTCCCTGTGACCTGTCTGTTAAATTGTTAATGTCACAGAAAGTATTGTGTTAATCTACTGCTTCAGTGATCAGCAGTTGCTTGCCACTTGCACACTGCCGTATTACATACCTCTGTAGAATGCATACTTACAGATCACGCCATGTCTGTAGCGCTTAAACACGAACTGGACATCCTATAGTCTTGGCACAAGCAGAACCTTGCCCGTTGCCAAATGAAATTTTACAGATTCGCATGCTTGTGCTGTTTTCTGTCAAGGGCACAGCCTCCGGAGAGATGCCTTCATAACTTCTCGCTTTCAAACAGTTTCTTAGAAGACGGTTTTTATTTATTTTTCCCCGTGTGCCAGTTCGGTACACACCATATTTTATTTCTACATCACACCGATCAAATTTCCAGGACCTCTTGCCCCACCCCCACCTCCTCTCCCCAGTGAACTACAACCAACGGTGCAACGTGTGTGTTTGTGTTCATTTGAGTAATATATAGAGTGTGTCTTCGTCCTCACGTGTTTCTGGAGTCAGCCAGCATGTAAGCGCCAGCGAAGCTCCCTGAGAATTTCGTGCATATACCCTGGCCTGGCAACCATGAAGAATACGTTCGACGCTCTCTCTCTGTATGCACGGGAGGACCCGTGGTGGGTGTCATCGATAGTGTGACTGCGAAGTGTTCCCAAAGTTAGATCTGCTAACGTGCGTTCACAACCCGTTGACGCGTGTCTGGGACCAGATCCATTTGGCTGAGGACAGGGTACAGTGGCTGTGTCTTGTGAACACCGTAATAAACAATCGGTTGCCATAAAACTGTGAGGGTTCTCAGCTTCTGAAGGAGCTGAAGATTCTCCGTTGATTAATTAGAAGAGTGGGTAAATGAATGTCATTGTACAGCTACACGGTTAATTCCCCCCCGAAACCCCGACATAAGCTGTGTTTTGTATGAGCTTCGAGACACAGGCAGTGTGGTGTAATGAGCGGACTTTAGGATCACTGCAAATTTGATGTGTATTGGACCGTGCACCATCTTGATAACTGAAGAATAAAATCCAACTAGATGCCATTTATCAGTTTATTATGCTTATGTTATGCTCAACATGTTTCGGGAACCATTATGCCCATCATCAGGAGCTCACGACCGAAGGCTGTTAAACAGCCTTCGGCCCGGACACTCATCCATCCTGCCTGCACTTAACCTCCAACCAGCAGCAACTCGAGAACCAGCGCTATCGTCGTGAGCTACTGATGATGGGCATAATGGTGCCTGAAACATGTTGAGCATAACATAAGCATAATAAACTAATAAGTGGCATCGAGTTGGATTTTATTCTTCAGTTATTTAGGATCACTGGTTTTGCTCGCAAGCACTTGAATGTGTCAGCTTATCTTACTGAACAAGCGTGGTGCATTCCAACCAATCTGGCAGGTTCACAGTAGCTGCAGTGCTGAGTGATATATTCTTGACCCATACAATTGGCATCGAAACAAGTGGGACTCTTGTTGTCGTTATTTCAGTATTGCCTTTGCAAGGATAAACCGACTATGATCCAGTGGCGTTAAGTGAAGATTTTTAATAGAGTGTTGTTACTGCCATTGGAGTACATCAGCATTTTGTCAGTTTTTATGATTATCTCTTAACCAGCACCCCGTCCGTCGTGAGTTGAGCCAAAGACAGCGGTCTGGTCAGCCCGCAGAAAAAAAGTTTATTGGCCCGTTTTGTAATTCTGCAGATCTGAATTTTGTGCATGGTGGAATTAAACACAGATCAAATACGCGCTGTAAAAATTATTCTGAAGTTTCACTACTTCTCGGTTTTACCGGTACGTAAAGGTATATTTTCTGCAGTGATGGTAAACTTAGTCATTGAGTGCCGTAAGTACGCGTTTCCCGTCAGTAGTGACCCTGTATTTCGCATAATTCGTTACATGTTTCGACATAAGTTACACACCATCATCAGACCATTACATAACACGACGACGGAAACGGAAGTATGTCTTATATACGTAAAGGTTACGCATAATGTCTTAGGGCACGGACGGAGCTGAATTTGACACGTGGCATGCATTAGATGTATCGAGGTGACCCTTTCCTTGCCATAAGTGGGCGCTATTGAGGTGAGTGGTGAGCTTCACGTCACTTTCGATTTACCCGGGTACCCACTGAGCAATTTAAGTGTCCCTAACTAACCCCAAGGAGCAGAATCCTAGAAAAACTAATAGTTCTTCAGCTTGTCGAGAAATTACACACGTTTTGTGGAACCCGCAGTTTCATCACCGCGTTCACTAGAGCCCGCCACTAGCCCTTATCATGAGCCAGATCAGTCCAGTCCACTCCCTCTCATCCTTTGCCTTCTTCGTTCCAAAGGATCATTGCAAGCCCGAGTCTTTGTGAAATGTTTCTTAACATATTCAGTTTTTACTGTGAGGAGTTGTTAGCACCTCTCCCAAACCCCAAACTGGAGGACCACACCTTGTCGGCTTACATTCGCATGTGCCCTACGTAACTTTAGGCCTTCTCCATCATGCAACCTGAGGACGCAACATGGTATGGTGAGAATGGCCCACTTACTGATTTAAGTGATCCTTATCTCTCACTCAAAAATGAATTTTCAGGTTACCATTCATCTCAGCACCGGCGGTTCAGATTCGATTCCCTGTCAACCATATTGTCTTATAGACATTTGCGCTTAGTTGGTTTTTAGGCACTTCCGCAAAATTGGGAAAAAGCGACTACTAGCTTCCTCATGTTTTCATGTCTTGAAGCGGAGTTTGACACCCGGTCGTCAGTTTTGTTGCTTCCAAACCACCAGCAACGCCCTGAAGATGGGGACGGAGTTCCTGAAACGTCGGAAAACCTTCACATCTGACACGGCTGTCCGTCCGCATGGAACAACTCGGTTCCCACTAGGCCGATTTTCATGAAATTTGATACTTAAATATTTTTCGAAAACCTGTGATGAAAATTCAAGTTCAATTGAAATCTGATAAGTAAAACGGGTACTTTACGTAGAGAAATACGTACATTTGTGATATCTTACTGAATTCTTCTTGGAATGAGATGTTTCAGACACAAGTTATATGAATTTGACGTTCAGATGACCGTGCATCGTGATATATTTTTATAATAATAAAACCAACTAGATGCACTAACTTCTCAAATTTATTTTTGGAATAAAACTCGACATGTTTCGGACAGTTCCTCTGTCCATCATCAGGAGTTTTTCACTGTACACACATGAATGGCATATGTTATACAGGTTTGCTGACAGCTTGTGAGCAGGATCAGGATGATCCTGCTCGCAAGCTGCGTACAAATCTGTATGACATATACCATTTCTGTGTGTAGAGTGAAAAACTCCTGATGATGGACAGAGGACATGTCCGTAACATGTAGAGTTTCATTCCAAAGTAAATTTGAGAAATTAGTGAATCAGGTTGTTTTTATTATAAGAATAGAAGTTATATAGAAAATCAAAAGATATTTTATGTTCATTGGTCCCCTTCCCGAAAAATCATACCGTTCATGAGGATAATGTGGAAAAACGTGGTAGATCCAGACAGTTCACAATATAATACGGCGCAGACGAGATGTAATTTGCATACTGGATAACCATGGCAAGTATACAGACACTCGTAATATGTAATACTTTGCTTTAGGTGGCAACACTGGTTACGCGAATGCACCGCAATGCTACGATATACGTACATTGTCTGTCTTGTCTTTTTTTTTTCACATGAACATTTCCTTCCATGTCCGTACTGCTTTATCTCTTTCCTCTTCGTTTTGTCGTAATCCTCAAAGACCTTGCCTCTGATATACTTAGGGAATTCTGGGATATCTTAAGTAATATAGCTCGTTCTTTTTCAGATTGCGTTCAGCGAACTAGTGACATGGGAGCAGTAAAGGCTGTTGGGCATCCCCCCCCCCCCCCCCCCCCCCTTCTCCTTTCAAACAATGGCAGTGGCGGGAAAATTTTATTGCTTGTT
>Ga0123355_10002929_pt1 | contig 24266 bp, 17 predicted proteins | sample TergutEmb28metaG_3_FD_89872 | JGI IMG/M metagenome (GOLD analysis project Ga0123355, IMG submission 89872) | Embiratermes neotenicus P1 segment gut microbial communities from Petit-Saut dam, French Guiana - Emb289 P1 | ecosystem: Host-associated > Arthropoda: Insects > Digestive system > Gut ... | reverse complement strand
CACTTCGTGGCATTCGCTTCAGAACTGTTCCAGAGATTCTTCAGGCAGTAGACCGCTCCATTCGAACTATCAACACAGCAGGCGCTGCTAAAGGTATCCTACGACTTCCACATCGCTGGCAACAGGTTGTACACAATGCTGGTGACTACATTGAAGGACAGTAAAACTTCGAAACATGTATCTATTTTGTATCAGTTGTAAATAAATAGTTGCCACTATTAAAGTTCCAACCCTCGTATATATACACGTGTGTGTGTGTGTGTGTGTGTGTATTGCTTATGTCTGTGTATATTATTTAAACATGGTACTAAAGAAAATAAGTAAGTCACATGAGGATCCAAATATTCATTCACAAGTCCTTAAGCATATGGTTAAGGGCTTCTGGTTTATGGTGTGTGGTTTCTTTCTTTGTCAGTGTAAAACTGAATTAAATTAGGACTCAGAGTGGATTATGTTTATCAGTGGAATGCAGGTTTGCTTTTATTGATGGGATCTTCAGGACCATCAAATTTACTGATTTGTTAAGAGAACACTAGCTAGATTAAAGGGAGTAGGGAACAATGTTTGTTTCTTGGGGAGTCCAGTTGGACTAAATTGGTAATTTTACAAAATACTACTTTTTTTTTTTTAATTATTTGCAAGGAAGTCACTCCTTCTGTCTGAAATAATGACAGTTCTGCCTGATTTCTGTTACACAAGCAGAAATGAAAATGTTGTGATGTGTATGGAATATTGGGGATTCATATATCCACTCTGATTAGCGTGTACAACATTCCTACCACAAATATTGTGAGTTAGACAAAAATATGTAAGAAATATACCTTGACCATGAAATGCAGATGTAAATAATGCCCACTATGCCTAGCACAAGAATGATGCAAGCAATGACTATGAGTGCATATGGGAAAACTTCCCATGAAACAGCAATGGCTGTAATTATCTTTGGCACTGTTAGAGGTGGGTGGATGCCTGAGGCAGTAGCATGAAGATTCCCTGTAACATCCACTGTGATTTTGGAGACTGCGTCCTTACTTAAAATAGACCTGCACAAAACAGAACATACAGTTGTTCATCATTAGAAATGTGATTGAGATACTTTCTGTGATGTTACCATCACTGCATGTGCATTCGTTAGTTATATAACATAAAATGACTTGAAATTTCATTCGTATATTTTTCACAATAATGTGAGTAAAACTTTAATGAAGTTTATTGAAATGAATGGGTTACCTCTGGATCTTTGTTGAGTTCCTGTCAAGGATCTTTTCAGTTTCTGGATCAATCACATAGAACCAAACATCTGTTCCAGAGTTATCTTGCTCAATAGTACCATTGTCTCCAAGATACTGTTTAACTGTAACTTTCTCAATACCAATAACTAAATTTGTAATATCTTCCATGATATCTACCAATCTATTTGTTTCATGCTGAATGGTTTCTGGCTTGGCATCATCTATGACTAGTATCAAACGATTTTGATCAGTTATCAAGTTGACCTGGAACAAAATGAAACATCCCAGTATGTACATACATAGAATTTCAAGTTATGAATATAGTGTCTAGGGCTAGTATAACACTATTAAATGACTTAAATACATAATTCTGTGTCACAGAATTAGACAGAACTGTGATAACAAGGAAAATGTTATGACCTTGTGTGTTTTCATAAAATTACGGTCTGTGAGACCAATATTCTTTAAGTAAAAGTCAAGTGTTAAGTTTAAAGTTTTCGTGGTGGTGACAGTGAAGACTGCAGTCTTCTGAGATGTGAATTAATGACATCTGGTGGAGACTCACTGGCATTTTAAGGATATTTCTTTGCTCAATATTCAGGGTAGATGTAAGATTGAGGCAGCAGATCACTCTGATACATAGGTAAACTTCTGTCAGACTACATGGCATAGCAGCCCAAAAGACTATTTTCTTTAAAACGAATGTTACGTGTATTAAATATTGCAAATAAAATTCTGTTACCTCTTTCTGGTGTTTATTATTACCTGTATGTGACTTTTAATTTCACTGAATATGACAGAAGAGGTTCATGTATGTTAATGCTCAAAAATTTGTTGCTGTGGTGACAGGCTATATCTTTATTTTACATAACTGTTCTAAATCCAACTGCAAGACATTTGCTTTTGCTGACATTAAGGCAATAAAAGATTTCACTTGAGGTGTCATACTCAAAAATTTGTTGTTTTGGTGACGGGCTGTATCTTTATTTCATAACTATTCTAAATCCAACTGCCAGACATTTGCTTTACCTGACATTAAGGCAATAAAATATTTCACGTGAGGTGTCATACACCACCATATGTGCATCTGTTCATTTAGAGTTTTAATTGTTGCAAAACAGAAACATACGTACATATGTATGCTTGTACATGAATTTTTTTTAAGGAGTCTGAATAAAGAGAGGAAAATGATTTTCATTGAGCAACAAGTGTAAGCTATCTTTATGTATCTATCATGAAATATGCTTCAGATTTTGATGTAATGTAAGCTTTATAATTAAGAAATACTGAGGTGACACATACGTTTGACTCTTTCAATGGAAAAAAATTGTTATTGTTTCCATCATGAGGTAAAGTAATAACAAGACAGACAATGTACTTGTAATGTAACATTGAAGTACAACCATAGTTGGAGTGGAAAAGCAATAAGTATTAGATATTCTGAGTATGTGTTTGTAGCCATAGGTATCCAGCATGCAAGGCACATGTGTCATATTGTCATATATGGCCTGAATGGCATGACAATATTTTTCCACATTAACTGATAAACAGCATGATTTTTGGAGGGGGGACTTAATGCATATAATGTGCATTTTGATTTTTGCTATAACTTTTGTCTGAAACATTTCTTATTCTAAGAAGAACTGAGCAAGATGTGATCAGAAATACGTATTGGTCCCCATGTAAAATACCTGTTATTCTTATCAGATTCTTATGAAACTTGAATTTTCTCCACAAATTTTTGAAGAATAATCAAGTATTAAATTTCATGAAAATCTATCTAGTGGGAGCTGAGTTGTTCCACATGGATGGACGGACAGATGGACAGACAGACATGATGAAGCTAATAGTCGTTTTTCACAATTTTGTGAAGATGCCTAAAAATGATGTGGTATTGGAAGCGGAACCATTGTCCAAAACTGTGCATGCATTTGACAAAAATGAGACAAAGCAAATTGTTAAATGTATGAATCACCTCAAAACACACTGTCAATCACAAATTTGTAAATGAATCTTGTAATGTGGATCTGTTAGACATTATGTTCTACTCTAATTTTTGTGTATTGTTTATAGTAATATAGACTGTAACATGAATGAAGAAAATACTTTTGTGGACAGTGAGGTTTATACATGATTGTGACATGAGAATTACATTTCTGTTGTCTCAAAAATGAAGAAATATTGGATGGGTTAATTTAATTAATTCATGAAATCACTTGGAGAAATCGTATTCAACCATGTACTTGATTACCACACTATGATATTCATAATTTATCACTTACCACAACTGGTGCTTCTGCAGTGAAGGAGTCATATGAAGAATTTGGATTATCCATTACTTGAACATTAAATCTGAATGGAAGCTGATTATTGTCTACACTGCTGAAAGTATTTGTTGTTGTGATAATACCTGATGTTTGATCAATTTTAAAGAAACTGCTGTTTGGTTGTATGTTGTATGATAACTGACCGTATTTACCACTGTCGTCATCTTCAGCCTACAAACATATATATAGGAAATATAAGTTAGAGGAGGGTAATAACAAAATACACTTGTCACTGAAATTATTTATGTATTAATTCTGTTTGCTTTTTTAAAAAAAAAAAAAAAAAAAAACATGGAAATGGCAAACAAGTTTGCAGTGAAATCTTGGTTACCCTTATGTATAATTCTTTTGTGCCCATATGTGCATCACACTCTGCATCATAAAAAGCAATGACATTAGCAAAGAGTAAGTATAAAAGATATTCATTTTAGGGTGAAAAAATTAATTTTTTTTCTCCCAAATGTGGATTCAGTTTCTAGTGCATTTGTTTCCTCATTATTATTGTGCAGTTATGGGGTGAACCCAAACAGAACTGTTTGTAGGATATAGCAAAAGTTCTGTACATGAGGAAAACTCTTTGCTGGGGAAAAATGGAAACCATCACCATTACTAAGTTACAAGGAAAACCTGCAAAGACACTTCCCATCATGCTCTGAGAAAACTAAAACATCTGTTAGAGTCACATTACTAGGATGTGGGGAAAAATATCTATTCCGTGCACAATTTTATGCATGAACATACTGGTTTATTTTACTGTGAAGAAAGCTGTCATATATTTTTTATGTTACTTCAATACACTTTATTTACTATCTGTAAACATAGGAATACTAGTATTGTTCCATTTTTCCCAGTATGAAGAAATATACAAAAAAAAAAAAAATTGAAAACATTCAACTATTTCATTACCGTTTTTGCTCCAAAAATTTGTATGTTTTAATGAAAAGACTTACCTTCACTTGCAGCACGACATTTCCAATTTGTGATTCCACTGGTATTGCACCAAAATATTTCCCATTAAATTTTGCGTTAGGGAATATGAAGTGTGGCTTGTTATCATTCACATCAACAACATTTACTTTAACCTGCAGGAGATTGATATATTGATTAGAAGTATTATAGTTTGTGGTGACATTTCTTGCTATTTAGCAAAGTACTACTAAGCAAAGTTTATTTTATATATAAGGCATAATTGAATCTTGAATTGTGTGGGCACACCCAAATGTCACTCCATCTCCAATTCAAATCCCGTTTCGCCTCACAAGCTTTCCTCCCTCTGTACAATTTGCCATTACACATCACAGCAACGCTCTCTTTCTCTTTCCTGTCCTTCTCTCGCCGTACACCGTCTCCGCTAACAGCTCCAAACCAAGTGCACTTTTCCCATCAGAGCACCTCAACAAAAGTATTTACGCTACTAGCCACGCCTACCAAACCTGCCAACTAACCAATGGAGGGCAGGTCGAACAGCGAGAATTCTGTATATAAGACCACGTTTCCAATCAGAGATTCAGTCAACATCGGCATCCAGCAGAAGACACATCTACAAGAAATATTCATGCCGACATCAAGAAAGCCAGCTGCAAAACCGGGAAGGAAGCTTGGCAAGACAGGAGGCACAACCGCCCGGCCACGATGCCTCATGGACCAGGCACACCACCACTCATCCGGGGCATCCAGTAGCAGGCCATCAGAACCAGTCGCAGCCGCCTCAATTCCACCGCGGACCTCCGGCCAATCAACCCTGTGACCAGCGGTTCATCATCGCCCGCGGCTTACCGGAGGCCTCGTCACGACATGGCAACGCAGCCCTACATTGCAGTCAACCACTACTAAACAGCAGACAACAAATAACGGCAAATAAACCGCGACCTCACTCTTCTGACTGTACAACACTGACCAAATAAATATCATATGTGTTTTACTGCGATTGTCAATTAACAATCCCGCAGTATCCCACAATTGTATGTAGCATATGCCACTGTTCAAGCAGATCAGGAATATGCGCAAAATCATTGATTTTTGGCGTTCATGTGTTTTGTATGTATGTGATGCATTTTTATGTACTACACCATTTCCATCATTGATAGTATATAAACTTATTTATTCCTTCAAAAATATTTTTCCTCAAAAAGAGCATAAATCTAACCTTAAAATGATATATTTCTACTAAATGGAATACTAAATTTTAATATAATTCCTAATTGTTGATATGTGTTAGCCTTAATATTCAGCAGCTTGAAGAGAGGGGATAGGATTAGGGAAGAAGTAACCCAGTGCTGTATAACAAAAGCTTGACTCTTGGTCACTAGATGTTATTAGTGTGTTTGTGTACAATACATCAGCTATTACACAAAGAATACAGTAATTCTTTTTGGATTCTATGGATTCAGAGTTTTTGGATCAATAACATGGTACACTTACCATTGCAATACTCTTTGAGGGATTGACAAGGCCTGATAGTGTATCCAATTTTATCTTAAGTTGATATTCACTCTTCTTCTCGTGGTCAAGGTTTGCTGTTTTGAGTCGTAACTCACAGTTATGATCTTCTGTGACACTTGTATAAAATAAGCCTGCAATTTTAATAATAAAATTATCATAAAACATATATAATGCATATTTATTTAAGACTGCATTAGTGGGAATTATTAAATTTCCATACCTTCCTCATTCCCCTGAATGATGTCACATTTTAATGGAATGATGCCTTGATGCGCTCTGTGATTTATAATAGTCAGTGTTTTGATGAGGGTGTTGGCAGTTGCATTCTCTAGTACTTCTACGGTGTAGTAATTATCTGCAAAACCAGTGCCCTGTTCTGGTGGAACTGTAGCCACATGACGCACATACACATGTAGTGTAGTGACAGATGACAGCTGTGGTTCTCCCAGGTCATAAGCCTTAGCAGCAATCTAGAAGATGTATCAAGAATTAGCCTTAATGCTTCAATGACAGTGCAGTTTAAATTTTAGCTACTGCCCAGGAAGGAGAAGTTTTAAATTTGAATTACCCTAGGTGCCCTAAGCTGGCAGCATGTGAAGAATTGAAGGTTCATACAGTGCACCTAGGCCAGTACTGAAGGGTTGATTACAACTGTAACCTTTTTTTTGTTAAGTTAACTGTAGTTTTTATATTACCTGTTACAGCTTTGTTCTCAGAAGAAGGTGTATCTTGGTGGTATGGGAAAAATAAGTTAATAATAGCTATTGTTACTTTATTCATGTACAATACTTCTAACCACCAACCATAATGGTGGTATTTTATGTTTCTCAGTGTTTCCATACTCTCTCCTCTGATTAACAATTCTTCAAACATCTCTGTCATGTTCATCTGATGTAGGCTATCTAATGTGAAATATTTGTTTATGTTGTGACATTTCCTTTTGGAATAATAAAACCATACATTATTAATAAATAAAACTCATTTGTGTACCTCATATTCTGTGGCTGTTTCTTTCCGAAGATCGTCACGAACTTGAATAACTCCAGTATCAGGATCAATCTGAAAATACTTCTGAGCTTTCCCTCGACCAACAAGTTCATAACGTACCTGAAAATAAAAAGTTTTGCAACTAAATATTACTGTGTTATGGGAGATGAGAAATGGGGTGTGTGGGGTATGTGGCAGATGTACCAAACTACGCTGTGTCACAACCCAGAAGTCAGTAGTCTTCATAGTCAGTGCTGTGGGAATCTCAAATAACATTTTTCTTGACTTCGATAAAAAAATTATTTCCTCAAAAAGGAAAAATTGTGTTTACCCAAGTTATACCTCAAAGTCGCTGTAGAAAATTGTATGCATTTTAAACATTATGCAACAATATTCAACAGTGGCTGACTGCTACAAGCTAGGAAGGAAGATATGTACTTGGCCATATAAATTCTCTTATTACAGAGGTGTGAGTTATTCACTGACAAGTGTCAGGTACCAAAAATGACATATAAAGAATAATAAGTAAATAAATAAACAAACAAATAGCTAAATGTAGTATTATTCTGTTGGATGAATGGTATTATACTCTTTTTAAAAGTTGTATAGACCTTGTTTCCTGGAGATGTCCCATCAGAATCAGTTGCTAACAATGTAGTAACAGTTGTTCCAATAGGTACATCATCATTCAATGTAACTGGACGAGGGACAGCCGTAAATACAGGAGGAATGTCATTGCGATCCTGAAATCAAAACAGTAATTAATATTCGACAGAAAGTAGAACTATAATTTCCAGCAATGAAAAATAGGCTATTCGTGACAGAGAACTATAGAGGGAGAATTCATGGACTGTAGAAGTACACAATGGATCACATAACTTTATGATTCAGCAGCCTTTCTTTCTTTTTTCTTCTTTTTGTAAAAGTAAGTATTAGGGAATACTGTGTGTTTTGTGTTTGCACAATGTGTTTCAGAGACAACATGTATATTTGTTAAACACAAAGGTAAGAAGTTGCCACAATGGATGATCAAGAGTGATTTGTGTACATAAACTGGACAAAAACATGATGTCCCTGATGTTAGCTCATATCACCCACCTTAATGAAGATTTGTCCTTTTCACTGGATTGATAATGTATTAATATCTTTTTACTTTATTGTATTATATGTGTACTGATTGGTAATATATTATTCATAAAGAGTACTGCAGCCCCTAAGTTCCAGATTTGGTGCTGTACCTTCTACATATTCACTGCAAGAACTTAAAGCTAGCATTTGCCTATATGAAGCGGAAAAGGATGGTGGAACCCTGGCGCATCAAAGGTGCAGCTGCCAGAACAACAGGATTAATTGTATGTCTCTATGATGTTGCACTTAATATGATTCTTCCTTCATATTATGATAAAGAATGATGAAGTAATTTTATTATTGCTACTTTCATCCCTTCAGACTGTGTGTCATAAGTAATGCAAAATGGAAAATCTAATTACCAAAACATTGATGATGACCCTGGTTGTTGCTCCTGGTCCTGTTCCTGGATTTTCGAGGGTCCCAACCACCAAAATATATTGACTCTCTTTCTCGTAGTCCAGGCCTCTAGTAGTAGTGATGATACCAGTTTTGGGATCAATAGAAAATAATTCTGTAGACCCCTGTTTAATGACGTATGTTATCTTTTGATTTGTGTCTGGATCGTCAGCCTAGTAATGGACATATTTAATTATATATAAATATTAATAAGAGCAACAATAAAATTTGGGGTTGTGTATGTCATGGACTGCAAACTCCCTTCTGTTATTCAGTAAGGTAACTAATTCCATGGAGCAGACCCCTTCCTGAGATGCCAACTGGCCCTTGGCTAGTCAAGAAATTGCCTGCGTTTTACAGAGCCCAAAAGTTCATCACAACATGTACCTATCCTGAGCCACATAAATTCAGTTCATGCTCCCCCTCCCAGTTCTTGAAGATTCAATAAGATAAATACTAACGGAAACTTACTTAATATGCTTATAGAACTATGAAATTACTGGTAGTGGGGGAATTATTTAAATTTACTGCTATTCAATATTAAATTTCTTGGGATTTTGTGCAGACATTTCACCCAGTTACTATGGTAGGGTGCGCAGAATAAAACTTCAGAAGTGTCTGCTGACACATAGTGATGAGAATACCTTATTTTTATATATGGACACATGGAAATAGAGCAAATAGGCATGCATAACTTTTAATCCTGAGAATAGGATTTAATATTCATACCTTAACTTGAGTCACAATATAGTCTGGCATATTTTCAGGGACCTGGGCTTCATAACTTGTGAGGTGGAAAATTGGTAACTCATCGTCCACATCAACTACTTCAACAGTTACAGTGGCAGTTGCAATACGAGGATCAGAAGCTCCGTCTTTAGCTGTTACCACAAACCGATATTCCTGCAAACCAGTCGGTGAAATTGACATTCACAGTATGGTAAATAAAGTTGTCCCTCTCCACACCATGACGGGGTATGGTGGGGGAAGAAGTATCACTCCACTAATTCGTAACATTGGCACTATTTGGAGATGAGTGGTTGATAAACAAAGACATAACTTGTATAGTTCTTCTCTTATCATCCTGCTATTTGAGATTGTGCAGTTGGAGGTACTGACAATGTCATTAAATAAACCACTAAACCATCTACAGGGTATAAAAATCTAGAAGACCAAAATCTGAAGAATGTACAACATCAAAACCCAATATATCACAATCACATTCACATTACTTTAAAATCACATCTTTCTCGAGCCACCTCATGATGTGGGCTACTGTTGGACTGGTCAATCTATACAAAATATTGCTTTCTATTTTTTTAACATGAGAAGTCAGGATTCAGGTCTTTTGGGATGTGACGTTATGTCATTGAGAAAGCAGGTCCCAGTTTTTTAGAAGTATGTGGTGTCTTTGAAGTGTCTGGAACTGCTTGATCAATGGTACAACATCACATCTGAGAAAACTTGAATATTGGGCAATATCTGTGTGTGAATCTGAAATGTTGCATATAGGAGAGGTGTGAAAATTGAATAAACTGGCAAAGAAAAGACAAAATTTTTAGTTTTATTAACTGATTATCACTTCTGTGATATATGGCACAGTCGCATATTTGAGAATTCTATACAGAATGTTTTTTTTTTATCATGCATAAAAGCGCTAATAAACGTAGCATTGGTGTCCAACTTACCCTCTCTTTTTCATAATCAAGTGCCATTGTAGTTCGTATTTCACCAGTCATGGCATCAATACTAAAAGGAATGTCTCCAGGAACTGAGTAGTATATAACTGCATTTTGTCCTTCATCAGCATCTACAGCATGTACGTTGCCAACCTTCTTGTTAGCTTCACCTTCATGAACTCGGAATACGTATGGCAAATCTGTGAATTCTGGATTCTTGTCATTAATATCTGTCACTTTGATATTAACAGTTGCAGTACTGGACAATCCACCAGTATCTTCTGCTTTGATAACCTGTTAAACAAAGATCGTTTGTACTGCTGACAGTTTTCTTGTAGCAAGTTACAGACATTCTTCCTGTGCTATGCGTTGCTAGTAAGATATTGTTCTGGTTATTTTAATAAGAATCCAATCCAGTCACAGCAAGTAAAGAGACATAGAGAATTACTTTATTATTCAGTTGATTTTAGTACCAATTTTGGTCATCCATTTTTAATTTTAAAGTTCTTGTTTAGAGATGATAGAACCAGAGACATTTTTAAACTGAAAAACACTCTTTTAAAAATTTGTTCTATTTTCACAATACCTGGTACAATCTTTATGTTCCTGGAAACCATATGTTTCTTCAAAGTGAGAAGATGATATTGTATGCAAACTAAGCATAGAATATGCAACTGCTGTAGATGTGGTTGTAATATTTACAGACAGACTTTTTGATTAATTGGACATTAGGAGATTGGGGTGTAAAAAAAATCAGTAATAAGGTTAGTACATGGTAGCTGCAGAACATAGGAAATTTCCTTGCATGCCATATACACTTATTTTATATCAAGAAAAATGGGGTGTGGGGAGAACAAACTTTGTGCTGAAAAATATGTTTGGCAAACAATTTTGAATCCCTCATTATGTGTGCACACTGTTGTGTCAGACCAATTGATGTTCAGGTGAGGGAAAGAAGAAACTTAGATTCTCCCCCACTTATCCGTCTAGCATCTGACTTCCATGGGTACATACCTTCCCCCACCCACAACAGTTATCATTTGATTCTAAATTTTTTTTCCTAGTAGTTTTAGTCTGTTTGTAGCAAGTTTGAGAAGCAACACCATGGAATCCATAAACTTCTATGCTATTCACACCAGACCATCATCTACCACTGTCCCTCTTCCTGAACTTTCAGCTGTAACAGAAACTTCTGATGCAACCTAGCACATGGATTTTTATTCTCCCATTATCCAGTATTTGGCTAGTGTGAGAAACAGTGTGTAAGTCAGAGTTACTGAAAATAGAATGAAGGAAAATTTAAGAGTCTGAAGTCAGGAATTCATCCAAAATATTTAAAGATACAGTTTTTACCCAAAAGAACACACATTCCATTCCATTTACAAATGACAACTAATCGCGGCTATGTTGTGAATGGAAACAGTCATTATTTATGCTGAGAATCATATAAATCCTGTAAAAAACTGTATACACAAAATGCAGGAACATGTAATGTTAAAGCAGGTAGCTGAATAAAAGTAATATGCATTGCAGAATATAATATATATCAGTGAGTATACATACCAATTGATACCGTGTCAAGTCCTCTCGGTCCAACTTTCTGATTACTGTAATAACCCCTGTCTTATCTCCAATTGCAAATTGCCTCAGGTCATTCCCAGAAACAATTGAATATGTAACAGGGTCGTTTTCTGGATCTACAGCCTGAAAAAGTAGCACCAAGAATGAAATCATTATTGTTAAGAATAGCAGCCAAGATACATAACTGTATTAATTGTGGCTATGAGTGTGACTGTGAAACCAGTGGTATGCATGCATGTGCCCACATGTGTGTGCACATGTGCATGTGTGTAAATTGAATATTATGCAATAGAAGGTGGGAGTCAACTTACAGTAACAGTCGTTACTGTTGAATTGATGGATGCTCCTTCACTGACTTGCACTTCATAAACTGGGCTTTCAAACACAGGACCTCTAGTATTAGGACCAGGGATTACTGTGACCTCTACAATTGTCTGAGAATATTTTCCACCACTATCAGTAGCCTGCAAGGAAATTAATACAATATTATTTTGAATATGAGAATTGTTTCTATGTTACAATTCTTATATGTTATGTTGAATGAATTCTCTTTCCAAGAAAGATAAACTGATGTACTGAAATATGAAATAAGAGGTGTGGATGTATTTCTTTAAAATACTGGAAAGTGCTGAGAATGTCTTTAGAATACCTTAAGATACTCAATTTGACAGAAATTAGCAACTTTTTTTGGTGATAGCATATGAACATGCATTAAGTTGTGACCAAATAAGGAAACGGCCATAGATAAAGACCAGTTTTGCACTACAAATTTCCAGTTTGGTAACCTGCAAACCAGACTAAAGATAGAGACATGGCCAACATTGGATGAATGATTTTACTAGTCTTAAAACTTTTCAAATTAAATACGTCAAATATGAATGTACCTGAACTGTTATGCTGTATTGTTCTCCAGCATTTAATTTCCCTGTGGTTTCAATGATGCCAGACTGTGGATCTATCTTAAACTTCTGTCTCCCATTGTTTGAAACATGGTAAATGCTATATGTGATTTGTGCATTGGCACCCAAGTCAGCATCAGTAGCCTCAACCTACAGAAGAAACACATAAATGCATTTTACACATATTTAATCTGAGGGTCACCCCTACTTTCTGTTACATGCCATTTCACATTATGAATTTCTACACAACTTGGCTGTTTTAGAGTTTACATGTGAATTATCTTGTGGGATTTAAAATTCATGCAGGTCTGAATTATGGCTTATGACTTCATTCCCTGATTGCGATTGTAACTTCTGGTAACAATTTAATGATTTCTGTTCAATGTCAAAAATAGTTCTGTCTTACATGATTAAACGGTTTACTGCCATTTGGCTCTAAATCCTTAGAAGACAAACGTAAAAAAAAATTGTAATAAATAATTATCCACAATCTGCTTTAGTCTGCTCATTATAATGAGAAGCACATAAAAAGCTGTAAAAGCAAAGTTCATTAATTTGCATATTGATAACCACCTGCACTGGAAGAATCACATTTTTCAAGTGTCTCCTGTGTTTCATAGCGCATGTTATGCAGTTAGCTTGATGTTTCACTTTAGCAACATTGACGTTATCAAAACCTGTTTTTTGCATTATTTTCACTTCATGATGAAATATGGAATAATTTTTAGGGGTAATTCATATTAAATTACAAAGATATTTACTGTACATAAAAAAATATTTAGAATTATGGTTGCTGCCAGACCTAGAAACTTATGTAACAATATGTTTAAGAGACTGAAGATGTCACCTCCTCATTTTAATTCACATTTTTGTTAATAAACTTCAATGCGAATAACAAAGAAAAGTTTCAAACAAATCCAGCTTTAACAAGTTTTACTATAAGGAATAAGTACCATCTTCATTGACCAATTTTCGTGCTTTCAGAAAAGTAGAAACTATGCTGGCATCTAAATATTCTTCTCTTTACTACATATACTCACAAGTCTTATGGCAGTAAAAGTTCAATTTAAAGCAGCATGAAGGAGATACTTACACACACTTTCCTTTTGTTTTATTGACAAACGTTTAATGGTTAAAAATGACTCTGAATCCCACTCTGCTGTGTATAATGTATTTAACGCAACATTTCAATATTTTATGTGAAATCTTTACAGTATTTTTCTATTGCACTAGTTTTGTAAATTGTACTTTTGTCATGATTTAATCCACAGCCCATTGTCACTTTGACTAAAAGTTGGATCTGTGGAATGTGTAGTATTACATTCATATCTATGACTGCGAACCTTAGTGTGGCATATAGTCTGTTGGTTATTGGCCAGACTTTTGGAGAAATATGTTATTTCCATTTTCAGGAAACAAATCCTAAAATCTGAGGCAGCACTTCCTTCTGAAATGTTGATAATGAGTTACCAAATTGACAGATACACATCCCAGAAGACAGTATACTGCAGGACATATATTATTTTAAATCTATTGATGTAAGTTACATAACTTTTGGGATATCATTGTTCAAGAATAAAACAAGAAGTTGATTATATTCAGGTATATAGAAAATAAATAACATATTCTGAATCTTATGATTACACTAATTTAACTTTCTTTACCTTAGGTGAAGACACAATTTACTTGAGGGGCCTGTGACAATGACACTGATTTCTGTTGTACAAGATGTCAGCAGCAAGAACACAACTTCATACCCCTCATTCAACATCACTCCGACTATGAATAACAACTGAAATAAAATTCCTGTTGTTCCTCTGTGATTGCTTACCTTGGTAACAGACTGTTTATTGTCACCTGCTTGTACAGTTAGGGGTGGTATCATGGGTAGTTTTGGTGCATTGTCATTCACGTCATTGAGGGAGACTGTCATAGAGATTGGTGCACTAGCAGCATTTCCTGTCTTCTCTCTGGCAACAATCTGATAAAAATATATGAATGAGAAATTACACACCCATTTACATACACTCCCTAGACAATGGTTCCTGGAAGTTAACTTAGGGGTTGACCCTACTTGACTTGAGGGGCTTCCACCTGTTCCATACTCACAGATCTTACTGTGCATATAGGCATGATGACTTCAGAGCAATATTTTGAATTTATGATACACCCAACAACTTTTACAAAGAAGTAGTTCATGGTATGGGACATCATGAACAGAAAAACTAGCTATAAATATAATTATTCTTTTATAATCCTTCCACTCTCTCTATAAAGAAGCAAGTGCTAACAGACATGCAATGTCATGCGTTATTTCTGTAAATTGTTCAGATTTTGATTCAAGAATCCGTGAGATTCACGCTGCTAATTCTGAATTATGGCATTTTATATTTCAGTACATGGGTACCATCTGCTCAGAGCAATATATGGCCTCCATCTTCAGGGTAGAAATAAATAAATTTTGGAGAAGTAGATGGTTATATAGGTGAGTGTGTAGCCCCAGTAATCCCTACTTCTATATAAGCACCTATTTTTCAAACTTGACTCACTTTCACTCTGAAAATGGAGGCAGTATATTCCCCTGAAATGCTGGTATCTACCAGAATGTAAAGTTTCACAAAACAGGTGACTACAGTATGAATTTTCATTGCTGTTTAAATGTCAAATCATATATCCATCAATTTAATTTATCCCTGTCACTTTACTGAGAGAAACAATGTTCATCAAATAGGGAATATGTATATAGAACTATTACTTGCTATCAGTATTGTTAGACTTTTGAGCTAAATTTACTAGGTTATAGGAAAATACAAACATATCCACATATATATGTCTGTGTGTGTCCACATAGTTTGTAAGTTAATCCACTTTTCGGTTCTAAAATTTGGGACCCTCCCCATCGATTTTCAAACATAATATGTTACTGGAGTTAACAGAAGGGACAAAGTGGGTAAACACACATCCCTCCTACCTGAAACCCGTGTTTGATTAATTTACACACTGAAGACTGATCTTTGAATGTTATATGCATTTTATACCTGCAATTGTTCATTCTTTCTACAGAGTATATTTTATTGCAGTCCTTAGCATTGCAGTGTTGCAGGATGTCCTACTGCATGCAGGTGTTCTATGCAAGAAAGCTACAGTGCTCAGTGTGGCAATAAAGTGTAAATGTATCAGCATACCTAGTGTCTTTATGCAACATCTTGTCATAGGTAAGAGTAATTACATGGTAGCTGGAATGCTGTGTAATAAGTACCTGGAATCTAAATGTTCCTGGACTAGGTGGATCTCTATCAAGATTGTCTATATTAACTATGAGATACCCATTGTTATCAATTGTGAAGAACGAAGTTGTCATTTCAAAGGAATAGGTTGGCTTTGGATCTTCTGGCCCCTGTAACAAAAAATTTATTAAGTTCAGTTTTTATGTGCTGAGTATGCAGTAATTCTGTATGATCTCCTTCACTGTCATATTTTTCAAGCACTCACATACCTTCCAAACCACACAGTCTTAATGATTTGTTGGTCCAGAGATTTTTTCCAGAAAAATCATTTACTGTCTCTTCAAATTACAAGCTTCAAGCATGCATGAAAATTCACATGTACGAGGAACATAAAACATGAGTGCATTCAACATCAGTGTACAGACAAGCGTAACAGACTGATGATGGGTATAGAAGGTGTTGGTCTTAAAAGTCCACGGATTGAAGGCAAATAACGAAACGCAACTGTTATATTTCACACTGTTATCTTTTTTATTTATGGACAGATGTACTGGGAAATCTTATCCAAAATTGAGACTGTGTTGGTCCTTGACTTTTATTGTTTTAGTTTTGTTGTGTGTGTGTGTGTGTGTAGGTATGTATAATACTGCCATTTAAGAACAGCACCCTTAATCTTAGTCTATTTTAAGTCACACTGAAATCATGTGTATAGTGTGGGTTACCTGCAGGTTTGATTACTATTAATGACAATAAGAATTGTGGTTAACCCTTTAAAGCGTGGTAGTGGTGTACTGGCCCCCACATTGAACATAGAAAACTCCACATCCTGCTCATGTAGTATAGTTATGTGTTCCATACACTTCTTACATTATACTGCATTGACAATCATTCTTCCTTACAAATACAGTATGCTCTTTTTTTGAGGTAGGACCTGATACAAATGTACGCCAATTGTAGTTAGTGCAGTGTTATTCTATCTCCCTCAGATACCTCTCATGGTGAACCTGTGCCTAAATAGTATGGCAGTGATGACTGTTGATCATAATGACTATAACATGCTGGAAGTGATGATAAAATTGCATCCTCTGTGCCAAACATTTACTTTAGTGTAAAATAAAAATGATTTTTCTTGATACCTTAAGTACTCTGTAATAAATAATATTTTGAATTTGCAGTTGACAGAACACAATTTTGTTGTACCGTCTCCCATATCCAAATGATAGCAGGAGCTCCATTTTTATGAGTCAAGTTGTCAGTTGTAGGTGAGTTGAGAATATTATCTTATGCGTTTATACATGTGTTTCTTGTCTTGTTAATCATTGGTTTCATTTTAAACTAAACACATCCTGGAGGGAGTTTTTGTTATTTTAGTAAGACTTAAATTTTATGGTGATCTGTAAATAGATCTAGCCAACGAGATTTTAAAAATATGCCTTTTTATTTACTGTATGTAAATATGTTACTGTCAGGGTGAGCATCTTGTCTGTATATGCCTTTGTTGCAAAATGGCACAGAATTAACTTTACATTTTTAGATCTTTCAGTTAAGAACAAAGAATTCCTGTGCATCTGCCTACAACTTAACCTACAACTACATGTGCGCACGCACATGTATGCATGCATGCGCATGCACACGCACGCACACCCACACACATACACAACCAAAATCTGTATGTATGTATATATTCATCCTCACCAGGTCTCCATCAGTTACTGTCAATCTGATTGGATTTCCATTCTTATCAACCACTTTTGTTCCAATTGGAGCATTCTCATCAGCATAACCATCAGTAGCTGTTGCAGTGACCACAGGTGGGTTGCTGTCTACAGGTTTGACAGTGATGAACAATTTGGCTGTTGCAGATCTCTTCTGTTCACTCACTTCTTCAGCCTAAAGAAACGTGCAAATTAATTTTCTAGCACTAAAATCAATTTGGAACTGGCAATGTGAAAGTATCTGTCACATGTTAAAACTATCTGCCATATTTTCTGCCTCCTAAAGTGCATTTTATGCCTGAAAAATGCCCGAAAAATCAACCTGCGCCTTGTTACCGGAAGCTGTCACAGTTCTAAATCCACATACAACTTGCTAATTACATGGTGCACCTTATCAAGTGTAACATCTTATGGGACATAAAATACAGTAACTAAAGCAAAATAAATGTCAAAACAGCAAGTTTTATTTAAGGTAAAAATTTAAATACATAAGACCTACTTTCCTACCTTTACAATGATTTCAAACTTCTTCGTTATGCTTGTATCCACCACTCTTATCTGCCGAACAGCTCCTGTTCTTTCGTCAATCTCAAAAAAATCTTTGTATGAAGATGGTGTGCCACTCAGAAAGCTGTATTTGATTGGTGCATTGAGTGAGTCCATATCAATTGCCTGTATCTTTTCTGGAAATATATTGAGAATTCCAGCCAATTTTCCACTTGACACCTGAAAAAGTTGGTTATTTACATACATTAGAATCTGTTACACAAGAAATCTTCATAATTACAAACATGATAGCTTGAAAAAATTATTCATTTGTACTTTACCTGTTGTATAGGACAAAGTTTCTCATATATGACATCTAATTTAGCATTAATATTCCAAATTGTATATTATTAATAATTTTTATAGAATATTAACAGGTGATCATGATCTGCAGTATGAATGTTAAACTAACGCTAAATACACATTTGAAGCAACAGCGAACAAGGTCAACTTGGCAGCTGGTATCTCTAGTGACTCATCAGAAGGCTGGTTGAAAGCCATAACTATGCTAAAATGTTCTTCTATTGGTTAAAATAACATGTCAGTATGTGCTACTTTTCTCTGATCGTCATCACTAAAATTATTTCTTCTTATGGTATATTGATGATACAGAAAAATCGAAGATAAGAAAGTATCACCATTTCTTGGCATGAGAAGTCTACTTATGGAAGTCACCATATCTGTGTGTACATTTATCCCTTCATGTATACTAATTTGAGAGCCATTCACTGGATTTTCATTAAACATGATTTTGTGAATTTTACTTAAATTTGTAAACATATTTCAGTCATGTTTACAATTGGACAATAACAATGGACACTTTCTGTGAAGGCCTACATTTCAAGCAAAACCTACTGAAACTATAATTTTGTAAAATGAACTTTGAATAACATTAAAAAGAAAAACTAAACACACATTTTATTCTCAGTTCACCCTTTTCTGTAAGGCTTACTCGTTTTGAGGTAATTAAATGAATGGAAGTGGGTTCATCAGAATTAATAATGTGCAATTTTGTGGTATTATTTCTAGAAATAAAAGTACTAGTATACATATATGACAAGGCATGGACTGTAATTTTGCAGTACAATAAAACCCTGATACAATGTCTCCCTCACTTTGAACACATGAAAGTATGTGAATAGAAATTTCCTTTTATAGAGGGGTTTTGATTTACTGCCAAAAATTGCAGTGAACAAACAATGGAATTATGTTGGGGTTTGATGGTATTTCCTATAAAAATTTTTAAATTAAACAAGTAAATGAACAATAAAAGGACAATGTTGAATTTTATTCTTGTGTGTCTTTTGCATGGGTGCAATTTGGTTGTACATTTTCATGCTTTATTTTAGTGATTTACAGTGCATTCATTACAGGAACTTAAAATCAGTAGAATGTGAAGAAAACATCTGTTTCTGTAAAGAAGAGCTGTGAGAGTAAATTGCAGCTTAGTGGCAGGCAGAAGTTCAACATGGTGTACTTACACCACCTTGGGATTTTAATATTTAGTAATTTATTAAATCAAACAATACAAATACGAAAAACTAAAATTCTTTAGAGTTCCTACAGTTTTACTCCCAGGATTAATTTAAATAAAAGACCGCTGTGTTACTGTCTTGCCCAGCACTGATCATTAAAAATTCTGATCACTTCACATGTGGCTAGTATGCATCACCTTGCATAGAATCGTGCAGACACTCCTGAACCCATCTTAAGATGCTGCCTAGTAGTTATTCTGGGGGACTGAGAAGGTTTCCAAAGAGCGGTAACTGAACTATGTCAGTGTTTTTCTTAAAGGTAAGGAACTCAAATGTCGGCTTTTGTTTGCACTTACTGATGTAGAGTATTCTGGATTGATGCAAGAGCCTTCATGAAGCATGCAGCCTTGGTAGATGAAGGATGGGTTCTGATCATCGTCATCGCGAACATTCACTGTTAAGGTGGTGGTTGTGGAGAACCGCTCTGACACATTCCTGGCCCGATCCTGGTAAACGAAATAAGAACACGAGTTTCAATAACTGGTACATTTAAAAGAAATGGGTACGAGGAACCCATGAACACTCTTTAATTCATGTAAAAATGAAGCACATTAAATACTAATAAACAAGTAAATGTTTAACCACACTCACCGATTAAATGTAACATTCATGCTAGATTTGAGGTGCCCACAGTGGTGTTGATGAAGATTCAAGTCTTCTGGGAGGTTACGTCACTGCGACTGCTCAGCAGTTACCAACATTTCAAAGGAACGCAGTGCCTATATTGTCAGGATCATTAAGACCAAGAATAACTTGAAGATAAAAAAACTGCATTCGTTCGAAACGTCGGATACTATTTACCAATCAACGTGACATAATATCGCAGCAGACTTGATCTTGTGTAACTCCTTCTTGATAAACAAATTTGCACCTTCGTGAAATTCAACAACTATATAACATTAACTGGCTGCATGCAATCAATAACCCTTCATTCTTCATAAATATTCTTCTTTATTATTCTTATTCTTAATGTTGTTGTTGTCGTCGTCTTCGTCGTTGTTTTTGTTATGATCACCATCATAAACTGATTATGCTTGTTTAATTACAATCCATTCTACAATGTTCTTGATTTAATTTACGTTCTTTTATTTTATAAGGCCTGTCACAACAATAAATAAATGCAAAATAATGTAGAAATTGCAGCAATATAAACATGAAAATCATCTAAGTGTGAGGTCAAGGAAAAGACACATTTAAATGAAATGAAGAAGCACGGTAACTGGGAATTCCGCTTTCTGCATTCTCTTACGCACAGCTGTGTCACTAATTGTGTAATCTAATAACAAAAGGTATCATATACACTCTTATGGTTAGCAATGTCATGACTAGTGAGTGGGATAAAATTCAGTAAAGCAAGCGTTTTGTGTTTACAAAACTTGGCAAGAGTTCGCGGCGCTTAAGTAAGCACCACGATATGAAAGCGTGTGTGGGAGAAGCGGTATAGCTCCAGTCGTTCTTAACATGGGCACTTCATACAAGCAAGTGTTCGACTTCACACTCCTTCAGCTTTGCTCCCGGCGGGAGGTCTCCCTCTATCCATTTAGTATGAGAATTTGCGGGCATTAAAGCTGGTCTGGAGGCTTTGAAGGAGAGGAAAATCTTATGCCCTTATCGGGAATTGAAACAAGTCTTCTCGATTGTCCAGCTCAAACAGTCACTTATCGACCGACTGATCTCGGTTCCCATTTTGTGTTTCAAATCGGGATATGATCGGGAGTGGAAATATGTTTTCAGGACCAGTTAGACTTTCAGGAATTACTTGAGAAAGCCAAGGGATGGTGGTAAGTTTATGCCGGAAAATGCAGGTTTGTGAAAAGTGCCATTGTGGTTCAAATATACACTCCTCATTGCTGTAAGCTTCATACAGCGAGAATAACTCCTAGAAATATGTAAGGTTTCTACCCACGTCTACCGCCAATTCCAGTCCCGGGGACATAATTTTAGCAGGTATGAAGGTTCTCGAAATGTGACACTCTTCACGCCTTCCTTATTAAGTGAACAAAGTGAACAAAAAAACCTTCAGGTTCCACCGTGTAGTGCGATGGTTATTGTAAAAACAAACTTTTATTTACAAGCATCGGTCACGACTGGTTTAGCATTAGGTTTTGGTAGTGCTAAAGCAAGGCCACTGGTGGCGTTGAAATACGAAAATAAGACATACAAATCTTTTGAAAACTACTGTTTCGTATCAACAAGTTGATGGTACATTTAACAAGCAATATTTTACTTTTTGCTGACTTTAAAGATAATCACTTAATGTATGCAAGTTGACACTGACTAAGGTTATATTTTATGAATAAGTGACCCTAGAATTTAAAGGGTATTAGGCAGTACAAGTCAAATTCAAACACCAGTATTTTGCCATTAATATACTGGGAGAAGTGTGGGGGCATACAAGCACAGCAGGTTTTGATTCTGTGTTAGCGTTCTAGATTTGTATCCATTACTTCCTCTTTCGAATCAAGACCGGATTACGTGCTACTCTGACTGAAGATTTTTGGATATTTTTATTCTCACCAACCGAATAGGGCAGGGCACATTCAAATAGACCAAGACAATTTCCGTCGACATCGGTAGCTAATTATTTTTCACTAAACGTCGTGTAATGTTGGCAGTTGAAACGGCATTGTTAAATATCCTGAAGTCAAAGAGGATAGAGGCGTACTCCTACACCGTTCAAAATGGCGATGTACCGTGCATTAAAATTTTTAACGAATTTCTTACAGAAGTTCATTACATGTTACTCCCAACAGGAAAAGATCTTTTTGAAAAATGACATTTATCTTAACTAATATAAAACTTCAGTTCGTAACTCACAGAGGACACCATCGATCTCTATTGGAAAAACCAGCTTGTTGAAGCTGTTTTGAGAAATTATAGTTGTTCATTGTAAAAATCTTATGAAACCCATAAATACACTCTGTGGCAAAATGTAGAATTCCTCCATGTGGAAGCATGTGGTACATATAATTGCTACTGGGTTTTGAATGGTAACTACATTTTGTTTACGAAATTCCCTAACTTTAGTCTAACGTAAAACCTATTTATATGTGATGTACATGTCATTTAACTGAGAGTATTAACCGGAGTTCATGAAGCGCACAACAAAAGAAGTAGATGATAGCGATGGCCTTTGCAGTATGACACATAAAAATAGTGATCTTTTTTAAGGTAAAGTCAAAAACTCGTCTGGAATTATCAGGAGAATTACCTAAAACCTCATGTAGTTCCGAGAATGATGTTCAAAAGTGGGTGTCAAAAATTAAAACCACACGGCCTCCCCCTAGCTAAACTCTTAGTTAAAATGGTTTTGTATTTAGGGATCGCAGTGTGGAGTTACAAGGTCATTTATTTCCTAAATTCCTAGCCAGTCTCTTTCCCACAGTAATCCATTCAAATTATTGCACACTCGTATGCCAGTAGACTGTGCCATGTTCTACATGCCCAATTTCAATTCAGTGTGTGATTCGCGAAGTTGTTGTTCACGCTGGCTGTACATTGGATTGCAGCTTCCCAACTCGTCTTACACGTGCACCAGAATTATATTTATTTAGACATTAAAACATATGTCGAAACAAAAATCCCGCCGTACGTTGGAAAAAAAAACCCGCTGCAGAGTTTACACAAACCTCGTGTTCAGCTTCGTGTTCTCTAAATTAGTCTTCAAGGCTAATCAGCATCCGGTACTTGCGCCTAATGTGTAAATAGAGCTAATATAATTTGTCTCTTTTTCTGTAATGTCGCACCGTCCTCAACACTCAACTCAGCCTCGTAATACGTACACTATATGTGTTAGTAAAAATTCCTTCTGCGAATAGCAGATAAATTCTATTTTCCTCCCAAAAACTTCAATGTATATAGGCTGCCCAGAACTAGCATTTATGCAATTAAATACCACAGCATCGACAAATGATGACAAATCCAAGATAATTAACTTGTCACATAATTACTCCGGACGTTTAAAAATGCGTCTCTTCTGGCAACGAAAGGAGCTCTTTACGTGGAACAGCAAAGAAGAGAAACAAACATGCTTTATTTAACAATGCTGTCAATTTTAAAATTTTATGGCATCATCCATGGTATAAGAATGAAAAGTGAATATGCAGAATTTGTACAATTGTACTGATAGAGGAAACTTGAGTGGAATACCCCGCCCCACTGCCGGTTTAACCACCACAAATCTCACAAGGACTGGCCTGGGTTCGAGCCAGGGCCTTTACCCCATCTCTAAAGTCAATCACTGAGTTTTACGATTACGTATTAAATACATGTAACACTGAATGAAGACCTTCCACAATTGCCTAATAATGCTAGTGCTCAGCCAAGTGAAAGGCTATTTTACAGTGCTTATTTTACCCTCCTTAGAAATATTAAAATATTTCCAGGAAGAGAAGTGGCTAAAATTGAACAACAAACCCAAGACACTAAAATAGAAGAACCGAACAAGATCCTCCTTCTTTAAGATCTGCTTTCTAAAAGTTCATTCTGAAATCTTATAAGTGTTCAATTGCGGTGAGGTTTTTTGAGTAACATTTTTTGTGCAATTCTTAGCTCTTTCACACAAGTTTT
>Ga0123355_10002928_pt1 | contig 24269 bp, 19 predicted proteins | sample TergutEmb28metaG_3_FD_89872 | JGI IMG/M metagenome (GOLD analysis project Ga0123355, IMG submission 89872) | Embiratermes neotenicus P1 segment gut microbial communities from Petit-Saut dam, French Guiana - Emb289 P1 | ecosystem: Host-associated > Arthropoda: Insects > Digestive system > Gut ... | reverse complement strand
TCAAAACACGTTGATGTAAAACGGCATTCTGTGTGCTTTCCAGAAATAGAAAAACATTTGCCGTATCATCTTTGGTTTTGAATTTATTCGCTTCTCAAATAGGGGAGTTCTTTCTGCCGCACCCTGTATAAGACCTATTACAACAAATAAAAATATTTGGAATTCATGTCACATCACTAAAATGCAAGATGAAATTATGATGTAAAGATAGCTAATAAATTTTTTGTTAATGTGATGATTGTTCAAAAGTGAAAGAAAAATTCCATTCTATTGTCTTTACACTCTTAATCAAGTGGAACATTTCCTGCTGACATGTGGACTTGTACAGGCAAGGGCCATTAAGTAATCACTCTGTCTGAAACATAGATAGGTTAATGGTCTTTGCAATGTTTGAAATAGAGTTTACTTCTACATGGTGCCATCACCAAGAAATAGGATTTAGTTTCACAGTGAACTGCTGTGCTGTTTCAAGTACGAGATTGAGTCAAATGAAAACCTTAAATGTTTTTTATCTCAGTAATTTATTGAACACAAAAGGTACACAATGACTTTATTTTTCTATGTAGTCTCCATTGTGTTCAATACAAGTGTTGCAGCGCTTCAGAAGTGCATGGATACCACTAGACAAAAATTCTTTTGGCTGAGAGCGCAGCCACTCGTGCACCGCCTGCTGCACTTCTTCGTCAGACCTGAAAGACTCTTTGAGCAGTCCAAAGACATGAAAGTCACTGGGGGCGAGGTCTGGCAAGTACGGCGGATGTGGAAGACATTCGAAGGACAGATCTTGGATTGTTGCAACAGTTGAACAGGCAGTATGGTTGCCAAGCATTGTCATGTTGGAGCAAAACACCTGTACTTAGACGTCAACTTCATTTGGACTTGATTGCAGGATGCAAGTGATTCTTTAGGAGATCTGCATACATTGCACTGGTCACAGTCTTCCCCCAGGGCATGTAGTGCTCCAAAATTACCCCTTGTTCATTCCAAAGGGGAGTCAGCATAACCTTTCCTGCCGATGGTTGTGTGTGGAATTTTTTCGGTTTTGGTGAGGTATTGCGCCTTTCCTTGGTCGCTTTTTTGGTTTCTGGCTGGTGGTGGTGGACCCAGGTTTCGTCTCCCATAACAATTCTTCCTAGAAAGCCATCACCATCTGTTTCAAAGCATTTCATAAGTTCCTGGCAGGCATCAACATGTTGTTCTTTCAATTCTGCAGTCAGCTGGCATGGCACCCACGTTGCAGACGCTTTATGGAACTGCAGAACATCATGGATGATTTGGTGTGCTGATCCATGACTTGTATCCAGATGTGCGGCTATTTCATTCACTGTTACGCGGCAATTTTCCTTCATGATGGCTTCAACTGCTGCAATGGCCTCTGGTGTCACTACTCGGTGTACCTGACCAGGTCGAGGAGAGGCTGTTACAGAACTAATGCCGTTCATGAACTTCCTAGTCCACTTGTACACTTGCTGTAGTGACAGACATGCAACACCATACTGAACTTTCATTCATCTCTGAGTTTCAATGGGTTTCATCCCTTTACCACGTAAAAAACAGTTGACAGAACACTGTTCTTCTTTGGTGCATGTTATAAGCGGGGCGGCCACTCTTCAAACCACGAGTATCATTGTTGTCAACTGACAAGACAGTCTAGCTGTGTTTCGAATTTTTATCGCACTTTTAAGGTTTTCATTTAACTGTCCCTCGTATTATATGTAAATCTCAACCTATTAATTCTGATTCTCTTGATTTTAGATTGTTAAGGTATTTTGTTCATATGGGTGTAATGCAATTCTTATATTCTTGAGTATCCATTTTTCAGCTGTTAATATGGGCTAAATAATGTGCTAAATTTATGTTTTTCATACTGCATTAGAGGGATAGACTATGTTGTACTCTGCATATTTTATGTTAACTGCATATATTTAAAAATTATGCATTTATAAATTTGCTTTTTTCCTAGGTGTTTAGGCTGAAGTTTGGCCTGCATGAATTTCGGCCAAATCAACTTCAAGCAATAAATGCAGCATTGCTTGAGTTTGATTGCTTTGTGCTCATGCCAACGGGTGGTGGTAAATCTCTTTGTTACCAGCTTCCAGCCCTCATAACCCCGGGGGTTACCATAGTCATTTCACCACTAAAATCTCTCATCTTGGACCAAGTGCAGAAACTGAACTCTCTGGATGTAAGTATGATTCTTTTTCAGTAATATTTATGACTTGTTTAAGGTGATTGTCATATGACATAATGTCATATGCTTACTTGTTAAGGAACAGTGGGATGTAGCCTGTACATTTACAAATTCTTCCACTGAATAACAGATAGTTTGGTACTGATGTTAATGTTATTGAATTGGGGGAAAAATTTAAGCTATAAAAAGATGTAGTACAATTACAGTAAGAAAATGTTGGCCTGAAGGGCCAAGCTGATCCGGATGATTGGCAATCCGAGTAACCAGCGTCTGAATAAATGGATCAAAGAAAGAAATGTATAAGCAGAACTTATAAATTACTATAATAACTATAAAAAATTTACTGTAAGGTAATTAAGTTGGCTAAAAGAATGTATTATGATAAATGAATATTTGTAAATATTGTGCTAATGTATTTTTGTAGCTTTGTAGCTATGCGTACTTTATATCCATATGGTTCATTCATTAGTATTCTGTGTTGTTTTATGCAAATGTTGTATGCAAATTATATCCTTTTTAATTTCACACATTACTTCTATTGTAATCTCTTTCTTGACATGTCCATTATCATTGTGTGATGATTTATAGGATGATATTATGATGATGATGATGATAAAAGTTTCCTACATTTTCAGTAGGCAAAATTTGGCCAGCGTGTTTTTCATATCCTTGTCCATTTACAGAAATTTAGTTTGATGGTTTTTGTTCTTGTTGTGACATTGTGTAAATATGACATTTAATTGTGTGTTGTGTGTTTTATTTCTTGCTGATCATATTGTGTGTCATAGATATCTATGTGAATGTATTTATTCTGTGTGTAATAGTTTATGCTTTACTTAAGATTCCAGCTGCCCATATGTCAGGTGAAACCACAGCTCGTCAAGAGCATGGAATCTATACAGAGCTAAGCAAACGGGAACCAGGTACGATTGCAAGATTTTTGTATGGGGCATACAGTACTGTTTCAGAGAACATTTGGAACATACACACAAGACCATTCCTAGTTTACACAATATATTCATACTGCACTTGCCTTACCTGTCCATTGTTAGCCAGAGATATTGAGACATCATGAACTTCATTACTGCCTCAGGATTTGCAGCACAACCTGAAGGCTCAGTTTTTTTACATTGGACTTTTGAATTTTTGCCATTTGTAGGAATTGCTTGAAACTACAATTGCCTTATATATTCAGGTATAGTAAGACTTTCATGATTCTGCTCTCGTTCTGTGCACTGTTTGGTGATAGGAATGGGTTGTTGTTTATATGGTATCAGATGTAACGTATGGTGGGGAAAAAGAAACTGTTCTAAATACTTGTCACGTCACTTCTAGCTTTACAAAAGGAATATTATTCATTTTCTATCATTCACAGAATTTAGGGAATTAATCCACTTTATTATATTTTGGAGCATAGTGGATTGACCATGTGTATTAATCGAAAAACCAAGCAACAGTGGGAAGGGCTCTGGTATTTATTGAGCAAGGTTTTTTTGCTTCAGTGGAAGGTTTCTGTGATTATGTTATGACAAATGTCCCTGTTCTTGCTTGCCATTCTTCTCTCCAAACAGCTCCTGGTGGTGAAATATTTTTGCAGTAAGCCTTACTTTACTATATTTATATTCATTTTGGCAATTCCTTGTATTCATCGTGCAACATGTTTTCTCAAATTTCCGTGACTTCTGACTCCCCTGTGGAATGCAAAAGAGTAGCAGCCTGCTTTCCAGTTAGGGCTTGGTGTGAGCATGACAAAATCATTGAAATTAATGTTCTTATAAATCTGAATCCTCAGTTCCTCAGATTCACTTCTTTAACAGTTTCTGCACTTGTAGTCAGGGCTGGACCAAGACATGCAGGGACCCTGGGCAGGCCCCCTCAAACCAATATTCTATAAATTTCTGCTGCGTAAGACACAGCTGGCGAATATTTCTGAGGGCTTGTGCCCAAACTGCGGGTGATTTTTGGAGAAATTTTCTTTACATGTAGAAACCTGAGTTTACTAGCACCATTATTTTGGATTATTCCAGTGATATCTTACTGCCTCTTATAAGTTGGCACCCCGGGCAGCTGCCCAGATGTCTGCCTCTTAGACCAGACCTGCTTGTAGCTTTTTGTGAGTTGTGTCTCAATTTTTTATGTGTGTTGACAATATAGGTTGCAGATTTACATATGTTTTGTCATTTTCCTAGTGTTCTCTCTCTTGTTGACTGCCGTGATTATTTTGAGTTTTTCTACAGACATCCTTCCATTTTTTGCCTTTTAGTAATGTAACCGTCGACATTGTCCCTAATCACCAAGGAAAACAGTATAGTTAAAGAGTGCAGGTGGCAGTACTGATTTCTTTTGCAGATAATACACACTGTCTCAACATTTTTCTGGTTCTAAACACCTGTTTGTCAAGCTCTCTCATAGCTAACATGGTTCTCATTCCTCTGTTGTGAGTCCACTTCATTGAATTTTACCACTTTCCATGCATTTGAGAAATTGTAGAATGTACAGACTGTCCAAAATCCTGTGCATTTCATACTGCAGTATTGTAATTCAGATTACTTAACTGTTTAGTTCTAGGACTTCTTTCCATAGTTGTAGGATGGACATGAAACTTAGTCCCATGGCTCTGTTGCTTCATGTGGGTCTCCAGTACCAGCCCTGATGTTAGATGAGTATGGGGCATTGGTGGAATAGTAATTATTAACAGTGGAAAGCTAAAGTGCCTTGAGAAAACTTGTCCTAGAGCCTGTTTGTCCACATCCAGCATGGGCTACCCTAGGTTTCAACCTGGACCTATGGGGACAGAAGCCAATAACCAACTACCTGAGTTGTGAATGGCCACTCATGGATTTGAATTATTACTTCAGACCCAAAATTGATCAAAGTTTGGATTACCTGCCATAGAAAACATATAGTAAACTCATAGCTACTTAACTTGGAACTTGTAACCGCATACACATGAAAATTCAAGTCTTCTGGGATATGATGCTGTGTAATTGGGTGCATGGTTTGTGATGTTTAGAAGGACCATATTGCCTTCATATGTAGGATCATGCGATCATTTGAAATGCCACAAACCACACACCCAACAATACAGCATCACATTCCAGAAGACTTGAATCCTAAGCAACACCAATGTGAGAATTTCAAACTTTTGTAGAATTCTGTGGATGTTGTCTTATGTCTGTACAATTAATGAGGTTTTTGGTGTAATGCATTTTATAGGCTTGAAGCTTCTTTATGTGACCCCTGAAAAGCTAAGTGCAAGTAACAAGGTAATGGATACTCTCACCAATCTCTATGATAGACAGAAACTTGCTCGCTTCGTGATTGATGAAGCCCATTGTGTCTCTCAGTGGGGGCATGATTTCAGGTATGGTATAGAAGCTTTATAAGTCAATTCTAAAGTTTTGGTGGTAATGTGTGCTACACTGAGGGTTACTACATTTCTGAACTTGTTCATTAGCTTATATTCAAAAAAAGAACACAATATATGTCATGTTAATTTTCATTTTCTTCCAAATCTGTTTTTATATTCAGTTTTTAGTTTGTTTAGGTGGCTTTTATTTTGACATTTTAGCCTGTCTTAGTTTTGGTTCTCCATGAGTGTTTCCACAATTAGGAACCTTAAGGTCTGTACACTTCACCATATATTGGGGTAATACAATGAGGGAGGATTTAATGGGCAGCACATGTAGAATATGCAGGAGTGATGAGAAATGTGTACACAAGTTTTGTCACAGAACCGGGAAGGAAGCACTGAGGCATAGATGAGTGGATGATACTGCAGTGATCTTAAAGAAATAGGGTGTGAGCATATGGAATGGGTTCATATAGTCCATCCTATGGTCCATATTCTAGCTCTTGTGAATACAGTATGGGATTTTTGGATTTTGCAGATGTTGAGAACATTTTTTTTTATTCCAGTAGATGATAAGATTTAAGTACATTCTGAGAAAGCACAGTGTTTTGTGAACCTAGTTTTATGCCATGGAAGGTCCTATTGTACTCAACTATGTCATATTAAGAGCTACATACACCCTATGCATATAAATTGGGTAGTGAGAGAAAAATACCTTAACAAATATGCATAGCAGGATCTGCTGTCATTTGGAATCCTTTATATACATCTTATAGCATATGTGTATTTTGAAGCAGATACCTAACAATTATATGTGGTTTTTATTGTGTGTACTACTTCTGAAACTGATTTTGCAGATGGTGAGAACATTTTTTTTATTCCAGTAGATGATAAGATTTAAGTACATTCTGAGAAAGCACAGTGTTTTGTGAACCTAGTTTTATGCCATGGAAGATCCTAATATACTCAACTATGTCATATTAAGAGCTACATACACCCTATGCATATAAATTGGGTAGTGAGAGAAAAATACTTTAACAAATATGCATAGCAGGATCTGCTCTCATTTGGAATCCTTTATATACATCTTATAGCATATGTGTATTTTGAAGCAGATACCTAACAATTATATGTGATTTTCATTGTGTGTACTTCTTCTGAAACTATTTGTATTGACTAGGCCGGATTATAAGAAATTGAATTTGCTGAGGCAGCGATTTCCCTTGGTCAAAACCATTGCTTTAACAGCAACTGCAACACCGAGGGTACGTGTTGACATTCTTAACCAGCTGGAAATGAAGAACCCTAAATGGTATGTTAAAACATAACTGTTTTATATCCTGTGGGTTGAGTGGAATCTACCCACCTTTTCTGGGTATGCTACTAGTGTAATATTAATGTAAAATTACACTTCAAGTTGGAAAAATAAATGTGGGGACAGAATATGAAATAGAGATCCTTTTGAGTCTTCTGCCACACTCAGTCTGACACTTGTGTAAATTATGTTCCACTCCATTGCAATTCTGAGTACAATTATTCTCACTATACATGAATTGATGTGAGACACAGTCTTAAAATGTAAAAAATTCATTGAAATTGAAACTCTTGTTGTATTATGTTGTAAAGTAATGTGACCCAAAGTGGGTTCTCTATTAGATTCAGTCTGCCGTTGGTAAAACCGTGTTCAATGCCGTGTGTTTCCAGCCTACAGCGTACATTATGTTTAGCAGACCCTGACCCCTTTTGTAAATGATTTGTCTGCTGTAACAATTGTACAATAATTTACAAGGTTACATAAAACACTTATCATGAATTTTGGACATGCGGCCTGTGAACCAGCCCACAAGAATGGCTTTGGCCCATTGCCTAAAAGTAGGACGCCCTGTTCTATTCCTTTGCTTGAATTAATTAGGTTCTGAATTAGACAAATAAATTTGAATTTGTATGACTTGTAAAAAATGTGTGGGTGTCATTTTAGAATTGCTGTTGGGTTATAAGCAGTCTGAAGGTGTCAATTACTTCTAGTAATTTACTGTTCACATGATGCGCAGCCTGATTACGAATGAGAAAGCTTTGTCTCATACTGTTGCTGAGGATCCATTTGCTCTTTTATGTATGTATTTGAATGTGTGCCCTTTCACAAGTTTCACTGTCAGCTGAAATTATATCCTCAAATGTTGAATGGTAATGTCGTTATGAATCATGATATGTCATGAAGAGGGCCATTATGTATTTGTAATTGAACTCTAGTTACTCACTTGAAAAACTATAGGCAGCTTTCCCAGAACCCTCTGGTCAAGAGAGTGGGCTGTCTGATTTTTCTGCACTTTACTGTAAACTAACAGAATAAATGTCATATATATATATATATATATATATATTTTTTTTTTCTTGATTCCACTTTTCTGAAGTCAGTGGGACATAACTTACATTTTTAGTTCTGTTACTTGTAAGACACAAGAAATACTAAGTCTACCCCACTTCATAAAATCCAGTCACTGATGTGTTTAGACAGTGACTTAAAAATGGCTGTACCAGTCTTCTTCAATTCACATGTAGAGAATGGATTTCTGGAGCTTTGTGGCTGATGAATGTAGGTTCTTTCTGTGTAGAGATCTGTTTTGTTTCCCTATTCATGGCAGCTAATTTTTATGAGGACTAATTATATATATATATACTAAATTGTACAAACTTCTTTCTGTTTTCAGGTTCCTCTCAAGTTTCAATCGTCCAAATTTGAAATATTCTGTTTTGCCTAAGAAAGGCAAAGGTATCACGAAAGAAATTGTAACACTGATCAAAGCTAAGTTTCTTCGTGATTCAGGTATTGTGTATTGCTTGTCACGGAAAGAGTGTGACAGTGTGGCTTCTGATCTGTCCAGTGCTGGTATTAAAGCCTTAGCCTATCATGCAGGATTGACTGATCCAAAGAGAAGTAAGGTTCAAGGTGAATGGATCTCTGACAAAATCAAGGCAAGTTAGAAGCTTGTGTCATCATGCTAGTATGTGACAGACTGGAAGAGGAAAATGTTATAGTATCAGTTTTAGGCACATTTGCAAAATTGTAAAAGGTGACTATTAACTTCGTCATGCCTGTCCATCTGTCCTTCTGTCTGCATGGAACTCCTGAGCTCCCACTGGATGGAATTTGATAAAATTTGATATTTGATTATTTTTTGAAAATCTGTTGAGAAAATTCAAGTTTAATTAAAATCAGATAAGAATAACAGGTACTCTGCATGAAGACCAATATACATTTTTTATCATAGCTCTCTCACTTCTTAAATGAGAAATGTTTCAGACAGACATTATAGAGAATATCACAACACATTTTATGTTCAGTAACTTTTTTTTAATGTACCATTCATGAGATAATGTGGAAAACTATAGTACACCTGGAGAGGCCACAGATGACAATATGGGGCATGCGCATTTCATGGTGCGTACCTAAGGCTGCAAAACACACATTCTCGGAATATGTAATAATTACTGCTTTTCTACTGCAACAGTGGTTGCATAAATGAGCCTCAGTGTTATGTTAAAAGTATATTGCTTGTCTTTTTAGCATTATGGAAGTTTGTTTGCTTCCATAATTTGGGTATGCCTTTGTGGCTGAAGCTATTGCACACTAAGAAATAATGGCATATGAATGATGTGTAATGCTCTTTTAACATTCTGTCTCCAAGGTGGTGTGTGCTACAATAGCATTTGGTATGGGTATTGATAAACCAGATGTCCGATATGTGATACATTACTCCCTTCCAAAGTCAATAGAAGGTTATTACCAAGAATCCGGACGAGCAGGAAGGGATGGAGACCCAGCTGATTGCATCCTGTACTATGCATATAGTGACATGCATCGCATTCGCAAAATGATAGAAGGTTAGTTTTTTGGGGGTTAAGTTTTTGGTATCAAAGTAAATTAAGCTTAGCTGGAGACTGTAAGTAGTGTAACAATAATTTTGCCCATATCTTAGCATCAGTTTATTATACTACCTTATGTTCAGGTGACGGAGACAATCATGCAGCAAAACGAACTCACATTGACAATCTTTGGCGAATGGTTGCATTTTGTGAGAACCACACTGATTGCCGTCGGAGCCAGCAGCTCAATTATTTTGGTGAGAACTTTGACCGCAAATTGTGTATCACTACTCCGGCCACTACTTGTGACAACTGTTTGCGGCAGGTATGCATGAAAAGTCCAAAATATGTCAGTGAATAATGAATTATTTTAATACTTGTGTAGTATGGTAGAAATTTGCTGAATCAAATCAGTATGTTTTTAGTAGATGCCATGGCAGAACACTGTAATTTTCAGCTTTAATAGATGCTGTTCTAACTTTAAAGTTTTGGCAGGGCTGGGGAAGAAAATTTGAGGAGGCTAGTTAATTGGTTTTGATGTTGTAGTAAAAGATAAAATTGACCCTAGAACAAGCCATGAAGGCCAGAGGGGAGTTGAGTATAGCTCTACTCTTTCTTTAACCTTGATGCTGGATGGGGTGGTTGGTCAGTGTCATGCTGTGGCCACTTTACCCCCAGGAAAGAGACCTGATACCCAATGTACAGGAAGCTGGGTAGACTCCAGGGCCAGCCTGGACAGGTGCAGAAAATCTTGCCTTTACTGCAATTCAATCCCTGGACTGTCCAGCCCATAGCCAAGCACTATACCAACTACACTATCCTGGCAAATGTTTTGGTTTGGCTTCATACTGTAAGGAAATGTCTTAATAAATACCCCATCTGACAGTTATGGTTCTCAATCATTTAAGAGTGTTATGTGACACAATTCTTTATCATCTTGAGATTTACTCTTCAGTACAGGACTTTAAGTATGGAAGATATTTTTCCAGTCTTAAAACATTTTAGATGTTTTAAGAACCAAAATCTGTGCCTAGAAGTTGAGGGCTTTGTTTAAAATGCTGAAGGAAAGGGTCAATAGAATCTCATGCAGGAGTGTATAACATTTTTTTAGCATGGATGACACTGGGAAAATGAACCTCACTGCATGCCACTTTGAAATTTTGTTACATTGTTTTGTGAGTGCTTTGTACAAGAAAGGATATGTATGGAAGGTAGGTCACATTAATAATTTAACTGAAATTGTTTCAGTATCATAAATACTGACAAGGAAAAAGAATTTCTGTGTCTTCTGTAATGTGGGTAATTTTATAGCTGTACAGTAGTACCTGTAATAGAATGGAACTGGCTACTGGCATGCAGTTGGTTTTTTTTTTGTTGTAATAAATTTAAAAAGTTATTTTTATAAAATAATTAAATTTAGTGAATAATATTCAAGATACATATGTTGTATGGAGAATGGGGGGGGTGTGGGTGTGTGTGTGTGTGTGTGTGTGTGTGTGTGTGTGTGTGTGTGTGCAGAATGCTGCCTACACTCTGTGATCATCTCAGATTCCTATGGTACAAGATTCTCCCCCCCCCCTCTGAAATCTGGGCACTTCTTCTGCAATACAGAAAGTGTGATAAATATTACACTCCTTGAATGATGATAGAATAAAGCAGCCTAAAGATGGGTGCGAAAGATTGTTAAGCTGAAGGCTTTCTTTCTGTTTCTTCACAATATTTTAAATCAGTAAAATTACCTACGTAACAATATGAAAAAGAAAGAAATTCATATGTCCCATTAAAGGATTTGCATTTTAAATGGATTTTACTAAACCAGTGATACCTATCTGCCAGAGTAAATGCTGTCACATCTCTGAATGTAGTTATTATTCCACTTTAGTTTGATCAGGGTAGGAAGTGTAAGTGTAAAATTTTGAGAACTATGGATGTGCACAATATTATTGTGTACACCCAGTGTAATGTTATATATTCTAGGCACAATATCATGCTGAGGATGTAACTGCTGTCTGTCAAGAAATTGTAAAGTGTGTGCAACAAATTTGTGGGAAAATTGGTTCACGCTGGAGTAATAACTTCACCCTCCTGCATATGGTTGATATATTTAAAGGCAGTGAAATTAAGAAGATAAAGGAGTTTGGTAAGATGCTTTTATGTTAATTACCATATTTTAGAGACTGATTTTGTATGCATTTATGTTGAGTGTATTGTCATCTGGATATTGACTTTTCTCTGTGGAGTCCTCACATGGACATACTGGCTAGTCTGTGAAACGGTGCTCTGCAGATGGAAGCTGTTGGAATTATGCAATAAAATCAGTTACTTCTAATTATCCATTTTTTCATTGAAAAGGGACAGGCTCAGTGATATGCTCCAAAATTTTAACTACCAGTTTACATGTTCCGCTTTTAATTGCTAGTTTTTCATTAGCCAACTTTACAGTGCGAAAAAGCAGCCTGTTATGCCTTCACTGTATATAAAACATTGTGTGTCAACTGCATTTTTTAATCTGTTTTTAGTTGTAGCCACAGATTGGATAAGTAGTTATAAACCAATACCAGCATACCCCTGAGCAGCTTTCCCATTTTCAAAATTATGTTTTGGATATTACCAAATAATATGATGACAAAGTAACCAATTTCTCTCATCTGCTACCCATCTACATAGTTTCTCTTGAATTGTTCTTATGTTGGCTCCTGGTCATACCTGATTTGGTGTGGTGCTGATAAGTACAAAGAATGTACGAGGAGATATAGTTCCATGCCTTCTGCTGTTATCTGTATGAAAAATGACAGCAGTGAGCTGTGCCAGGTGTTGACTGCAGGTCATGATGTTACTGTGTCACAAAAAAGAGCAAACAAGCCTCTTCTGATAATCTTTCTTTTTAAATAATCCACACAGGTTGATGGCTGAACTGAAATTATTGTCTCTCACTCACTCTATCTCTCTCTCTCTCTCTCTCACACACACACTCATAGCTCTAACCACATCATCTGTGCAAGCCACAGCAAAGACATTTGGGCATGAATCTACAGTGCTATATATAAGGGGTTGGCAACCTTTTGGCACTTGCAGGAGTCCTTGAACTTCCAACTTTGTAAAGCGGGTTGTTTGTGCAGAATACATTGGTAAGAAGACAAATGTGAGCTTTCTGTAATGAAAGCAGAGATAATGAAGTAGCAGATAGATACACTCATACATGTATGTCACAGATATGGACAGTTATACACTTATTTATTTCAAACATACTACACTAAACACTCCAGTAGTATGGAATCTAATGATTTGGCACTCCTGATAGTCTGGCATAAGCACTGGCAAGTGCTGGTGATCCTTTACAGTCATAATGTGCATACTTCTGTGTCTGCCTGTAGTAGATCTATTTGTTATTTATTTAATAATGCCTTGTATTCATGTATATTGTTTTTGCAGTTAGAGTGTACAGTATTGCTGTAGACAATGTGCAATTTATTCTTTTTCTGAATGAAAGTCAATATAATATATAATATAACATTTTAATTTCAGGTGTGTAACTGAGATTTACTTCATTCATACTGTATGAATTCTTGTAATAAGTTCCTAATGCTGAACAGTAAATAATAATTGTAATGTCTCTCATTTTCTGCTGAAGATCCACATGAAGTTGTACTTTGATTTTCACTGCTTAGGGCACAATAAGCTTCCTCTCTATGGACGGGGTAAAACGTGGGCACGAAGTGACATAGAAAGATTATTACACAAGTTAACCATTGATGAATTTCTGATGGAAGATCTGGTGGTTACCAGGGAAGACATTACTTGTGCCTATATCAAAGTTGGGGCAAAGGGTGAAGATTTGATTTGTGGGAGATACAAGGTACAGTATTTCCTAACTGAATGGAGAGGGGAAGGAAATCTGTATGTATTCTTATGTTAGTTCCATTACTGGAAGTGAAATTTGGTGAAACAGAACAGTTGTGTTCTTGTAGAATGCTATGGTATCTAAGAAGTGTGTTAGAAAAGCAGTTGATACAATAGGAATAAATGCTGAAATGCAGTGCTACATCTCTGTAGTTCTTTCTGCTCAGTTGACGTGCTTGTACTTATGTCATGAAAACAGTGTTCCCTGACACTTCCTTTGTTTCATGTCTAAACTGAATTATGAAAACATAGCAGTTGATTTTTACTTTGCATGTTGAAAGAATTATGTGATTTTGAAATTATGTATGTTTTCTTTCTGTTCCCTATACAGCCATAATTTTTAGGCATATTTACAAAATGGCAGAAAAGACTATTAGCTTCATTATGTCTGTCCATCTGTCCATTTGCATGCAACAACTCAGCTCCCAATGGATGGATTTTCATGAAATTTGATATATTAGTTTATTTAAAAAATCTGTCAAGAAAATTAACGTTTCATTAAAATTGGACACATTTTAGCTGAAGACATTTGTGTGTTTAGGAGAATATCTCGTTGAATTCTTCTTAGAATGAGAAGGGTAGGGAAAATCAAAACACGCATTTTGTGCCCAATGCATTTTTTTTTAAATAATGCTGTTTGTGAAGTAATGTGTAAAAATATGGTAGAGCTGGAAAGGTCACAGATTACATAAAAATAAGGTGCATGCACTGTGCATAGCAGATAACTAAGACTACAGAAGCATACTCAGAATGTGTAATACTTATTGCTTTTTCATGGCAACAAATATTATGTTAATGCTCCTCATGTTACAGTTACATGTATGTGGCCTGCCTTATTATTACTGTTTTTGACTAATGGCTTTGATCTTGGAAGTGGTTTTGTAGGGGGATGTCAGACCATTACTTGTTTATGACCAGTAACCAGTGTATTCCAGTTAAAAATACATTGGCTTGTAGTGCAATTTTATCTTGTGCATGTGAGTTAATACTGTTATTGTCTGTTATGTTATGTCTGGGTAGAGCTGTGCATAAATTTTACTTGAGACTTGTTACAAACTGACCACCTTACAAATGGCAACGTGTGGTAAAACCATCCACAGTGAAGCTAGGGAATTAGTAAATCATGTGATCTCTTGTGTAAACAAGAAGCAGTCGAGAAAAGTCTAATTTTATGTATTTGTGATGCAGACAAAAGAACCCCAGAATACTGTGGTGTGTTAGTGGGAACAATAACAGGCATCAGGAAGGAGAGAAAAAAAAAAAGATGTGAAGGAAGTCTTCTGCACAAACCAGAAAAGAAGAGGGCTCAGAAACTTGAAAGAAGTGTGATCATTGACATGTCTGATTTGTATGTGGTCAGAATAGAAGAAAATTTCTCCAACCTGTAGAAAACTCCTTCCAGTAATCGGAGAGAAAATAAATTCTCCTTGGTCAGGGAGCAGTCTTTAAGAAAAATACTGCACAAAGTTTGTTGTAGATGGTGAAAGTTCCAATGCAAGGGAACCATTTTGATAGAATGACCATGCATTGTCACTTAAATTACATTAACTTTGATGTGAAGGGAGGAGACAAGGAAAGGCAACTGACAGATTTAAGAGTACTGGCATATAGGTGAAGTGACGGAAGTGTGAGTAAATGGCAATGCAGGAAGCAGGCTGGTTGTTTTTCATGCTGGTTCAGAGGATAGCTTTATCATGGGTGCTCACTTTATTTACAAAGCAGGATCAGTGAATGATGACTACCATGGCTGGTTGAATGGCTTGAAGTTTGTTTGAACCATGCTATCACTAGCCTCCCAAGTTTCTGTAATGGTGATTGCATCAGACCATTTCTGTAAAACTGCGTACAATGAGCAAAATGTATTTCTTCAATTTCCTTCCTGTTTCTTATGAATCCAATTTGCTGGGCCAGTGCTATGTGTATTTCCATTTTAGCTTCTGTATGAGCTGAAACATACACTTTTTTTCCATATAGAGTAGGCATTCTTTTCATTCGTTTTTCTTCAAAAGATAGGTGTGTTTGGAATTATAAAATGGAACACTGTTATTAATTCACCTGTGTGTTGTCCAGAGTTATATTCACCATGAATCAATTTGGTTCTTTGCTTGTTATCAGAAACTACCTCTCATTGCAGTAATTACACCAGGCATTTGTTACTTTCCCTTCTCAAAGACAAAATTCCTTCACTAATGTGTGTATTTCTATTCCACGCTTACTGTAATCACTTCATCATTCATAGCAAAACCAACTTACTGCCAGGAAACCAATGAGCACATGAGTTTGAAGATCTGAATACAATTAAGGATTTGGAAAATACCTGTAAAATGAAAATTTAAGAACAATTAAACCATCATGTCATAATCTTAATGAGGCCAATGAACATGGACTTAAAATAACAAAAATGTGTGGGTGATTTGTAAAGTAAGACTTCTGTGTGTGCACGCGCGCATATGTTTGTGTGTGCATGTGTGTGTATTTGGGGTATTTGAGAGTGCTCAGCATAACTGTAGTCATGCCCAGTACATGTATATAGAATATGGGGGCAGACAGTCTGAATGAAAGGGCCTATTATATTTATCATGAACAATTTTGGTTTGCTTTACCATGTTGCAGGTTATGTTTCCAATGAGAGGCTCCATATCCAATAAGCAGGACATAAGCAGTAGTAAGAGCTCCATTTCAACTGCAGACAGTCCTGCCAATTCAAAACTGTTAGTATTGCAGGAGAAATGCTACCATGAACTCATAGATGTATGCCGTTGTATAGCAGATTCTCTTGGTGTCAACAGCTCTTCCATAATGAATGTTCAGGTAAAAAATCTAATCCACTCTGCCTTCTCTTGATTCCTTCCCATGCAGTCTTTGTTTATACCTGAATTTTCTTGTTTATACGGAAAGACAGACTTATGTTATCACATCCATGTAAATGTCTGTGTGTCTGCTCCCCAGTAACTTTTGAATCAGATGATGGAATTCTATGAAACGTGGCACAAAGAGCATGCCACTAGAAACCATCATACTTTTATAGTTCTTTATTTCTGACCATTGGTCATCAGTAATACCAAATGGTAGCTGCGTCCTGAAATTTTACCTAGTACAGTTTTCTTTAAAAAGTATCCAACTTGTGTTGAAATTATACTGTACAGTATAGTCCTCCATTTCTTTTCTAGTAGGAATTATATAGAGAAATGAAAGACTAAATACTGTACAGTTATTGCTGATGGTTGTTTAATATATGTCTATTTAAAGGTTGACATTGCGTATGTAGTACTAAATGCTCTTGTCACTAGGCGTTGCGTGCAATGTCTCAGAAGCTACCGGAAACAGCAGATGAAATGTTGCAAATTTCACATGTCACTAAAGCAAACTTTGAAAAGTACGGAGAAGGCTTGCTGAAGATCTGTCAGCAACATGCTGCTGATAAGAAAGGTGAGGTGTTGTAATGTTACTTTCTGTCACTTCTCATTTGACTGACCATCTAATCAGTCACAAACTCTGGCAATAGAACTCAGAGTTTCAACACGCCTAAGGCAATAGTCCGCCCTGTGATCTGTTCTGACTGAGTTTTAATATATAGTTTAATATCATCTTCACATCTGTAATTTCGTCATCTAAGTTACTACCATACGGATTTCATGCTGGAATTTGCATGCATGATATAAAAATGTAAATGTAAATCCCTTTGTTGTTCTCATTATTAAGACAAGATATTATTTTACTGTTATTGTCTGTGTCCAGTTTATATATAAGATTTTACTGTTGTGTTTAGCATGTAGACAGTATTTGATGCCTTTACTTCCTAAATGTACAAAATTAGTTAAGATTACCAGAATTCATTTGCACTGTATTATTGCAGAACTTTATATTGGTGTAGTGTATTTATTTTCCAGTACATTTAATATTTTGGCTACTTCTGTTACTTTTCACAACCATCATGACTGCTGATATATCCTGAATTTATACACATCCTGCAGCTGTCAGTGTGTGGTAATGAGTTAAGATGCATCCACCCTGAATCGCGTGTCCCATACATTGTGTTTGTTGCCCTGCTAAATATAATTCACAGTGGAGAGTTATTTAGTGTCTCTTGTTCATTAGCTCTGCTAGAAGAGGTTGAGGCTCAGAAGAATGATGTTCTAGAAAAGACAGAATGGTTATCAACAGACATTGGTGAATCACCATATTTCTCTAATGATGACCAGCAAACAAAGACTAAACGCAAAGCTCGCTATTATGGAAACTCTTCAAAAAAGTTCAAGCGTGGAAATTGGTACACGTAAGTATAAGAATAGCTCTCAAGCATTAATTAAGGTAGATGAGCAAGTACACCAGGGCCTTATTTTAAGCCCCTTTGTTTCACACCTTTTTGCTTTAACACCCCTTACCAGTTTACACCACTTCATGAGCTCTCTTATTTTTGGTTTAACATCCTTTGGCTGGCTTATTTGCATTTATTTAAGCCTTTTTTGTTATGAGAATATCATTCTTTGATTTATGCCCACTTTTTCAGGAACACAACTAGGGCATAAAACAAGGCCTTGGCACTGTTCGGTCACGGACACTGATTTGATTGTGTTATGGAAATGGTGTACCCTTGGTTCATATTTGGGAATTACTAGTTTTTATTCTTGGCCTGGATGCTGACTTTGCCAACTTGATCATTTTTCATAGTTTTCCTCATGTCCTTCATTCAAATTTTAGGATAGCATATTAACTAGATTATGCCTGCTTCTCTTCTTATTCTGCCAAACTCTTCAGTCACAATCATCCTTTCGTTTGACACTACGTAACCTAAAGCAGTTCATAAACTGCCTTGAAAGAAAGAAAGAAAGAAAGAAACAATCAAACAAAAAATAAGCTTGTTTTAAATTACTCAGATCATCTGTCAGAATCTGAGTTCTGCTAATAGGTCTCTGCTGTCAACATTAACTTTATTACTAACTTCAGCTTGAAGAGAGACAGGTCTGTTACTGTACTGTGTATTTTCCCTTTATGTAACATTCCAGTGTCTGTTACTGTTTGTTTCAGAAATGATGTGAAAGTTTTTGTTTCAGGGTAAAAGGCAAAAAAGGGCTCAAAGGTAAAACTGGAGGAGTAAATAAAAGTGCAGGCCCAGGACTGATGACTGTACAAAGCAAAAAGCCAACAATAAGCAACAAAATACATCTTTAACAATGCTTATTTCATATGAATCAACTAGAAATAATAACTGAACATCACTGACTTCAAGTAAGTGGCACTGTTGTAATTGTTCTGACTGCAAGTTTGCTACAGTATTAGGTAAAATGAATGTACAATTTACTGAAATTTGTGTATTGAAGATGCAAAAGTCTGAGGTGAATGAGAGTGTGCACAAAAAGTGGGTCTCAAAAAGAAGGATTTTTCTGTGTAAAAAAATGTAGTTTTTGCATATAATGCAAACTTGGAAGAAGACAGTGTCAGAGAATAACCTTTGCTTTGTACATCCTGTTGTGATAATTAACAAATTAGAATAGAATAAAACCATCAATAATAATAATATTAAGTAGTAATAAAAAAAATTTAGTTATGGTTGACAGTTTTGTTCTGTTCTAAGTGTCAAGCCTGTCAACCCTTTAGCATGTAATGTGAGGCACACCCTTCATGCAGCGTGATGCTGAATACACCAAACAACGGGTATAACTATGGCCTATCACAGCCTTTATTATGCATCCCCTGTTTAAATTCTGGTCAGATGCACATCACACTGGGCATTTAAATCTGGCACCATAGAGTTAAAGGGAAAGGTTTTTCCTTCTTATTGGCTCAACTACTTAACATAATTTATCATTGAATGTTTTCCTTAGTGTGGCACATTTTCAGTCATAGTGAATGGCACATCATTCTTGTGGTCTCGCTTTGAAATAACCAGTTTCAAAGTTTTTAACAGTAACAATAGCAAGATGTCGTGAGATATAGTGGGTTATTTAAATGTGCTGGATGTGATGTAGGACAAAGCTAAGTAACCTATCACAACTCAGTCTACTGCCTGAATTGATTAGCTGGTTGGAGTGTGGCTAACAGCTTCTTTACAGATACCACAGGCACATTTCTGTCTTGTGATTGGTGTTGCAGATATACCGGATTTTTGCTACATCATTGTCAAAGGTGCTGCTTTCCACTTCCCTGTACCTGTATCAGTTGTACCCTTATATTTTGCCTGTGTTGCATAGGAATTGAGGCCCTGTCTCACTAATTTTGAGCTAATCCAGAAAGAGTTAATTTTCTGATGAAAATCATTCACTGTTACATTCGCAAGAAGTCTGAGGTTTTATAGTTTTGTACTAATTACAACATATCACTGTATACAGCATACATGGAATCTGAAAAATAAACCACATAATAATGTTCTGTTCCCCATATCGTTCCTTAATTTTGTGACTGATAACACTGCCCTCTGCCCCCCTTCCCCTGGCTGCAATATGATAACATTAGAGATTAGCCTGTCAGTGGTATATCATGTAAGAAAATCTGTACGTTTGTACATAATTTTAAACTGTGTAGATTTTATATTCTTTGCTTCCAGATATTTCCATTAGAAATATATATCATGTCTATTGCACATTATCTTTGTCTTCTAATCTTCTTCCTGTTACCCTATTGTGCTGTGTTTCCTGAAGCACTATATGTGGTTTTTCTAATGCAGGAAAAGATGTACAAGGCAGTGTTTACAAGCTATAAAATTCTAGCTTGTGGTGACATCACCTAGAAATGATAGAACGAGTGTGTGGGGTGTCATATTCATAATGTCTTTAGCTTTTTCTTTATTTATTTACATTCAGTAGATCCTTACAAGGTTTAAAAACAGCCAAATAGGATGTTGAAATAGTCAGTGATATATGTAATATGGCATAAGAATATGCAAAAACAAAAACACCCATAATACTTCAAGAATACAAGAGGGATAAAAGTTGCACAAAATGCAACAACAATACAACAGAACAGCTTGTGATAACTATATGTATCAGTAGAGTTAATATAAATACAGCTGATAAATTTATACAACGGAATAAAACATGACATATAAAACTGAAATTGAATCATCCACCACATGTATCATCTGGAATAATATTCCTCCAAAGTATAGAAAGAGTGCATAAACAAAAAATGTTATAACATTCTTTTATATCTCTTAAGATTACCAGCAGTATTTTTAATATCTGATGGAAGATTATTCAAGATTTTAACATACGAATAATTCCTTCTGATAAACAGCCAAGTTTGTTTGAGGTAAATGTAGATCATTGTTATGTTCAGTGCGTGTACTGTAGTTTTTTTTTAATTTATCCTAAAGTGGTTTTTGTTATTAGTCACAAATAAAAGTAAAGAAAGTATATACTGTGATTTCAGAGTCAGGATTTTTAAATACAGGTTTTTGGTGGAGAAACCTAAGGAAAATAAACCACATGGAAGACATAAGAATAGATGGGAGGACCATATTAAGATGGATGTTGAGAAAGTGGGATGGGGGTCATGGACTGGATTGATCTGGCTCAGGATAGGGACAGGCGATGGACACTGGTAAATGTGGTAATGAACCTTCAGGTTTCATAAAATGCAGGGATTTTCATGACTAGCTAAGAACTAGTTAGCTTCTCAAGAAGGACTCTGCTCCATGGAGTAAGTTTCTTAGTCCACTGATTGATAAAACGTTGCTATGGAATTATCAATTAATGTATAAATTGAGCTCTGCCTATTTTGTAGTCTGTTGTAAAAGCTGTTGTGGCACAAGAAACTTTAAGGATGATCTCTTTTTCTTATGTACACTGTATTATGACTCACCTTAAAATTTTATGTTCACAGTACATAATTTCCGTTTTTATTTGTAGTAAAAAACAAAGATTAATATAAATCAAAGTTCTATATCCAATGGTTGTATTACCAGCAGTGGATTCTTGCATTATTAAGAAATACAATACAAACCAAGAGATTTATAGCATTAATCTTCACCATTCTGTATCATATTTAGCAACACTTCAGAGGGGAGTTTACTATTTTAGAATTAAGGTTTTCAGTCATCTTCGATCCAGTCAAAAAGTTTGTCTAATGTGAAGTAATGTATCCTTAAAAAGTTTTCTAATTCATTATATGCCATAGATGAATATTTTAATTGCAACAATTATTGAACTTGGTCTCATATAAGGTATTTTTTGCAGTTATTGTATTTTACTACATTTTTATTAATAAATAATATATTATACTTCAAATCTTTATATGTAATTGAAACTATAATTAACAGAACTCCGTCTCAAATATTAAATGTGGTAATCACAAATTGTTAGATACAGTGCTATGCTGACAGTTATATTTATATAAACAACTACAACAACAATTGCTGATTATCTGCGAGTATTTACTGTTGATTCTTTATATAGATTTATGTGTCTTAATGTACTGCCTGCTGAGTTTCTATATGCGTACTGTTCCGAAAACATTCAACACATGCCTTAACTGTGAAGGTAAAACACCGTTTATGCATTTCAGTGCTGTTACCCGTCTGCCGGAAAAATCCTAATTTGTATGTTGGTATGCATGTATTACAAATGAATGGCGAAAATGGTGTTGAGATTGTAGTGCATGTGATGAATGTGCTTTTCATATTTTGACGGTCGGCGAAACATCGCCGCTGTTTCATATATGTTGATTGCTTTTATTTCGGGAACTATAATGGTTGTTATAATTTTTGACATTTAATAAGTGTGCTGGTGATTACAAGCTGTAATCGGCTGCATTTGCTGTTGTCTGCTTCGCGTCACGTGCACGTCAGGTAAGCAAGTACAAACGTTTATTTACTAATTAATGTTACGGTGTCTGTAACGGTCTAGTGATGAAGTAGTTATGCGTTGTTTTCGTTCATGTTTCTTATATCTACATGAACTACAGTGACTGCTTACGATGTAGCGGGAATTTGGACAAGGGGTCAACTACACCGTCGTTCACCACAAGTTGCACAGTTCGACTATTATGAGTACGTCACAGGTCCTTAGAACTGCCCATTATGCCAGTGGCTTTGTTGTGAGAGAGTGGTTGAATAGGGCAGAATATTGCCAAATTTTAATTGTCATGAGGTGACTATAATGGATGATGTGAATGGCAACTAATTGATGTTTCCCAGCAATATGCTGGCAGTACTCGACAGGAAGTTTTCTTCTGTGTGCTTTTAATGTTGACTTATGTTCTTAAGTGCCAATCGCTTGCATGATGCATATAGGCCATAAGCAGAAAACATGGTACATGTACAGTTTTAATCCTTGTACCATATATGGTACATTCTCCACTTGAGATTTTGTCTGACATGTCTTTTGTGACATATTCAATGAGTGCATTCCTACTTTTCTGTGCTGTCTGCAGTAGAGTCCACAATCAGTTATGCATTAAGTGGCCTTTATCTTTGGTTGATACGAGGTGGCTGGATATTGTGTTTTAGTGTATTTGACTGATATTAAAATAAATACACAAAAATTGGAAATGTCTGAAAAAAAGTAACAAGACTTAAAAATTGTTATCGATTTTTATGATTATGACAGAGTTAATAAGTAAACCTTAATACATTTCATCACAGTACCAAGTTTCTTTCTACTATAGATTTCGTGCAATTCTGATGTAATGATTAAAGTCCACCAGTCTGAGGAGCTGTATGTGAGATGATAACCAGAAACAAAAACAAACATAAACTGTTTAAAACAGTGGAGTCCACACCTCAAAGGGAAGTTGAGCTTCCATTAAAACAAAGCTAAAATGTCAATAAAATCAGTCTCTCAAAAATATGAAGTGTTAAGAAGTATGTGAGATTTGACTGTTGTATATACACAAGGAATTAAATATTTTGTAAATGAAACAAATTACTACAGAGAAACTTATTGAAGTTATAATGTTGCCTTACATACTGTATACAAAACAGTGAGTGACAGTATAACCAATAACTTCTGTTTACTTTGTTGGTTTTATTTTTATTCATTAGGTAAGTTACTGTAACAGACTGAGAAATTACACTACAAAGCTTTCTCATAAATGTTTGTCATATAGGATACATACACACAGGGAGACCGAATGATGGCTATGAATCAACCTTAAAGGATTGATGATGGCATCGTGCAGTAAACTTTGCTAATGTTTTGGAAATCACCCAACATCTTTGGTCATTTATACCACAACATTTCAAAAGCTGTGTATTCATCTTCAAGTGGAAAAAGGAGCAAAAGATCATAATATTGGACAATGTCTGATACTAGTTCTTTCAATCCAGCTCACTAATTTAAGATCCAATAAGTTTGACTAATATTTTGGAAGGTGTCTGGCATCTTGAGTTCTTTATACAACAGCATTTCAAAAACATCGTTTTCATCTTCAGGTGGAAAAGGGAGCAAAGGATCCTCATATTGTCCAGTGCCTGAGACTTGTTCTTTCAAACCAGCCCACCAGATAAGATCCTTTCCTTTTTTAATAAGAAAAGGAAAACAGATTTTGTTTTGAAATATTGTGGTATAACAAACTGTAAGATGATGGACAATACTGAAAGGAAGAAAAGGAGGTGGGAAAAAGTAGCTGTGTTGAATAGGTTTTGTGTAATTAAAAAATATATTACACTGATAGACATGCATGTCTTTAAATTAATATTAAATGTTGTATTGTTGAGTCCAAACAAGGCAATATAATTGATGAATTAATATTTATATTTTCATATCAGAACAAGTTAGCCAATTCACTTATCTAGGTTGCAGTATATCTTACCAATTTTCCAATGTTGTAGAATTTAAATTAGCAAATTTTTACAATTAATAGGTACTATTAACCTTTTGACGCCTAACAACGACTATAGTGGTCGTACCGCACTGCTAATCTCTAAATGTTGCATTTTATATATTTATTCAACAAATACAGGTACTGAATATTTTAAACATGGTATATACTCTCCGTTTTTTTCCTCTTCAAAATGCAGTTTGT
>Ga0123355_10002927_pt1 | contig 24273 bp, 17 predicted proteins | sample TergutEmb28metaG_3_FD_89872 | JGI IMG/M metagenome (GOLD analysis project Ga0123355, IMG submission 89872) | Embiratermes neotenicus P1 segment gut microbial communities from Petit-Saut dam, French Guiana - Emb289 P1 | ecosystem: Host-associated > Arthropoda: Insects > Digestive system > Gut ... | reverse complement strand
TTCTCGCAGCTGTTTTGGATTTGGTTGTTGGGGGGGGGGGGGGGTGGGGGGGAGTTACTGCACGTAAAATGTGCATTTTGATTTTCTCTACAACAACCGTCTGAAACATTCCTCAGTCTAAGAAGAAATCAGCACGATACTATCTCACATGTACATAGGTCTTCAAATAAAGTACCAGTTATTCTTGTCAGATTTTAATGAAACATGAATTTTCTTGACAGATTTCCAAAAAATTTCAAGAAAACCCATCCAGTGGGAGCTCAGTTGTTCCATGCAGACAGACATGACAGGGCAAAGAGTCACTTTTTGCAATTTTGCGAACACATCTAAAAAGTGGTGGAAAGAAAGTGCCAAACAATGAAAATTTACTTTAAACAATTCAGAGAGGAGTTGTATGATGCATATGGCACAGATGGGAGGATGATATTAAAATGGTTTTTAAAGCAGCAGGATGGCGGGGTGCGGACTGTATTCAAATAGCTCAGAATAGGGATGTCCAGTTAGCATTTGTGAAGATGGTAACGAACTTTCAGGTGCCATAAAATGTAGGGAATATCTTGATTAGCTGAGAATTACTACATTCTTAAGGACTATGCTCCATGGGGTTAAATAAACAAAGCATATGTATTTCTGCTGATGAGTAATTAACCATTAAAATGACTGCATACACTAATAATTTCATGCATTACTTATTGGACTAATAGGCTTAATTTTATAAAGCAGCAATCCTACAAACTTTCCTATATGGAAGTAAATCTGGGACAATTAAAGTAGTACATAAAGTCAACATAATGAGAGACATGAGATGATATAAGAAGATTTAAAGGTTACATTAGACAACGTAACATTACATATGAAAACACAGTATTAGGAAAAACTAAAAATGCAGTCAGTACAAAAGAACTTATATGAACACAAACAAAACAGCATAAATCAAATAATTATGAATGAATACTGACACAGATCCTGTGGTACAAAGTTTAATGCCATGCTACAGTTAATGTGACCTTCTTGCACTCTTCTTCTGTTACTGCAGTATTTGGTACATATTTTATTGAACTTAATGAAATGAACTGTAGAACTCAAAACTCCAGGAAGTACAGCTTTTATCTATTTGCCACTTAACAAAATTCCCTTGCAGTTCATGCTAACAGGGTTTAATACTGATTATTGTTTTTGTTAATTCACCTGTGGCAAGTGTATTTTCAAAGCCAAGTGAAATACTTGTGTAACACGAATAATGTTCCTAAATTTTCAGAATTACCTCAACAGTAATTGCTGTGTGTTACATTAGCAGTTTGGACAAATGGACAGATTACATATAAAATGATTTACACTGGATTACCTGATAGGATTATCCTCTGCAGAGGAATGAGACAGGTTGGAAGACCTACACATAGACACACTGTATTTGGAAAATATGGACAGGCTCCTGAAGCAGGTTTGAGTATGAAAATAATGGTGGCTGGAGGAATGGCTGGGTACAGTTACATGTGGTTACATATACACTGATACAAACTAACCATAACCTTGTCTTCTATGTAGTTTAGTTCATGAGTGGTGCCAGACTTGAAAATGATGGGATCATAGGCGAAAATTTTCTATTTATATAGTTGAAACTTGAATAGTCCAGGCATCTGAAAATAACAGGAAACCTGTGGGGTGTGCTGAATTAGTAACTGTCCTATTGTCCGAGATTCAGTGAAAGTTGACAGGACTATGTCGTGTCCAAGAGTTCATTACTAAAAAGTACAAGTCTTGTGTGTACAACATGCCGGCTGAACTCAGTTGCTTCCCAGAATGTGAAATGATTGAGACAAGATACAGTAAAGCAAATGGTAAAGTTCTACCTCAGCACTAGGCAGGGTGAAGACAGCTTTACCTTTGACAAAAGAGCCCCTCTTACCCACTGACTAGGAAGCTGGGTATGCCTCACAGCTTGTCCTGATGCTTCAGAGATGAGAAAAATCTACGAACCCTGCTTGTAATCAAACCAAAAGTTTACTGTATGGCTTGCAGCTTAGTCACTAAACCAACTCAGCTACCCCAGCTCATGAGCTAGATAATCATGCAATCCAACTCCTAATTTCTTGGAAACATTTTTATGGCACCTACAGGTTCACTGCTATGTTCAAAGAGGCACACCCTGGACTGTATCTGGAGACAGTTTAGTTCCAAGCACTTCACATCATAGTCCGAAGATCTTTCATAGTTTCTCCTACACTTAGTCATTCTAACAATATCAAGTGTAATGAAAATTATGAATATCCTCATTTTGTAATGTCATCTGTGCTCTTTCTTAGGTTCAAATATTCTCCTCAGCTCACTGTTCTCAGACACAATCAGTTTATGCTTCTGTACATATAACACTGGAAAAAAAAAGATATGACCTGAATGGTATCATTTTGTTTTAAAAAAATCCATACCAATATGCCAATTGCTGGCCACCTGCGGCAATATACGGAATAAATAACCTATGTTTTTTAATGGACTTTTTACTGATTGACAGGAAATGTTTGCATGATCTTCACTATGTCATTATTTCTATATTTATCATATTTAAACAGTTTTGGACACTATGTTAAAAACTTCCTTCTACTAAACACAAGATCTGATCATGCCAGATTTTATTGCCAACACATAAATATATATAAATGGACCTCATGGAGTGGGAGGATGTAGACTGCATTCCTGTGATAGGCTTGTGTTAACACGATAATGACACCTTGAGTGGCACTGACTAGCCGAGTAATTGTAACCTCAAGATGGACACTCAGATCTGTGCAGTTAGTAACAAGTATTGTTTCCTTTAAAAGTGGCCAGTTTTGTTAGAGGGCATGATGTTATGATATAAAACCCAAATTTGGAATTGTAACATCACCATCTGTTAATGCCTATGCTTACACTTTCATGTACTTATAATGTCCGTCAAAAAATCTTGTACATATAACCTACGCCACTATATAATGGTACAAACCTTCCATCACATTATGTATGTTCTACATATTGTAATTAAAAACGCTACCACTTAAGTAAGCTAATGCACCACTTCTTTTAGTCGTCTATTAATACTTCATGACACTCATTCAGGAACGCGGAAAATCACACTTCAAACTTGGTGGTATAAGGTATAGAACATACTCAGACTGAATGCAGTGCATTGTCGTAAATGAACATTCTTTGCAATACACCACTACGGTCATAAATAGCCAATCGACCGACCAGGCTGCGTCTGAGGTGTGATTTACTTCTTTTATATCAGCTAATTCCTATTTCCAGACTACAAAATAACACCATACAAAAAACATACACCGTACAAAAATGAAGGAAATTTACTAGCATTTTCGACAGTGCACGTAATCACATACTTCCCTCACATTTCACCTCTCGGATAAGCAAGATAATATGTACGGTTTCACGTGTACGTTTATGTTATCAAACATGTCAGGGCAATCCTACATCAGAAACTAGCAACGTCAGAGACAGACCATATACTTGATCATATGGTCCACTAATAAATATTTTTGAACACGTTCTAATCTGCCACGTCTTATCCGAATATGACAACTTACAATTCATGCACACTATCTGAATCAACATCATCGTCGCTTTCGCCAGAAGAACTATAATCTGCTACCAGCGACGCCATATTGGTACTCATCATAACAATTGAAGCCGGAAATACTATTGCCAATGAACCACGGTGGGGGTATACAGAAATTTACCTTGCATACTTACATTCGTTGCTTAGAAACGTTTGTAGAATGTGACAGGAGGGCTTAGCAGAACCAAAAGGTAAAGGTAAAGTGCACCCTTGTTCAAGCACTGAGGGTCTGTACAAGTCATACGGCCCATAGGGGAAGCAGAAGTATAGCTGTACTCTTTCTTGACCACATCCAAATCCTACGGAATTCACGGAAGAAATTAATAAGGTGTTTGAGAAAATAATAATATGGTTTCAGATCAATTTACTATCATTAAATTTAGAAGTAAACTAATTATGCAGTTAACGTGAATCTAAATTATAAAACTAATCGAATTAATAATGTATACTATACAAATTTTTTAGGTTTGACTGACAAAACACTGTCTTGGAAACCACATATAGACGAACTTATTTCCAAACTAAATTCAGCCTGTTATGTAATAAGATCTTTAAAGTCACTTATTCCCTTGGAAACTCTAAGAATGATTTACTTCTCTAGTGTGCATTCCATCATATCTTACAACATAATTTTTTGGGGTAACTCCACCTACAGTAATGCCATCTTTAAATTACAGAAGAGAGTAATAAGAATTATGATGAATGTTGGAAATAGGGAATCCTGCCGTGAATTGTTCAATAAATTAAATATTCTTCCCCTACATTCACAGTACATACTCTCCTTATTACTCTTTGTAGTGAAGAATATAAATGTGTTCATATCCAATTCGGTGGTACATTCTATTAACACAAGACAGTGTTCAGACATGTATTTGCCCTCAGCGCATTTGACTAAGGTACAAAAGGTAGTGTATAACTCAGGTATTAAAGTCTTCAATTGCTTAGCTACAGGGATAAAAAGTTTATCTGGTGATGTAAGGAAATTCAAATCTGCCTTAAAAACTTTCTCTCGGAAGGTTCATTTTATACTATTCAAGAATACTTTGACTGGGACATACTGAGCAATCCTAGTTTAGGGAATTTAACAATAATTAATGATTGCTGATATTGTTGTTTTAATAATTAAATTATTTATAGTATTCTTTTTTCTGTTTGTTAAAATCTGTATGTGCATATACTTATTTGACAATACTTATATTTATGTTTAAAATTTATTGATAACTTTTCCATTTATATGCTAATTATGTGTTGTTTATATTGTGACTATTTCCACATCCATATGAAATTGTATTTCAATTGGATCTATGGAAAATAAAGCTAACTAACGGCACTAGAAGGGGGGTGGGGGGTGAGGGGTTAGCGTCACGCCCCGGCCGCTCTTTACCCCCGGGAATGATCCGGTACCCATTGTACAGGAGGCTGGGTGGGGCCCAGGTCTGGTCTGGACAGGTGCGGAAAACCTCGCCTCTCCACCCCGGGATTTGATCCCCGGACTGTCCAGCCCATAGCCAGTCGCTATACCAACTACATTACACCTAGCAGGACCAGGAGGTTTTGAAATTAAATGGGTCTAGAAGTAAATGTGAAGTATGTGGTCGTGTCTCAAGACCAGCATGCAGGACAAAATCACAACACAAATATCGGTAATAACTCCTTTGAAGGGGTGGAACAGCTCAATTATGTGGGAACATCCTAACATATCAAAATTCTATTGATGAAGAAATCAAGAGCAAGTTGAAGTCATGGAATACTACCTATCATTTGGTGCAAAATCTTTCGTCTTCCAGTTTTCTATCTAATAATGTAAAGATTAAGATATACAGAAGTATAATTGTTAATGTTTTGTTTGGGCGCAACACTTGGTCTCTCTCATGGAGGAATGAATGTACGTTGTGGTGTTCCAGAGTGAGGTGCTGTGGGGGATATTTGCGCCTAAGAAGTACAAGGTAACATGGGAGTGGCCAGGACTGCGTAACTTGAAATTTATTTGATTGGTACACCTCACGAAATATTATTCAGGTGAATGAGATGGGTGGGGCATGTGGCACATTTGGGCAGGAAGAGGTGCATACCAGGTTTGGTGGGGAGACCTGGTGGAAAGAACACTTGAAAGACCTATATAGATGGAAGAATATTATTAATATTTAAATAAACTGTGTGGTATCAAGAAATCTGTCAGTAAGCACATATGGATTTATCGTGATGGAATGACACAGTTGGATTATATATCATGGAGTTTTAAATGAACACTGATATAACTTACATAGGATGTTTCTTTTAGGCAGGAAGGAAAGTCAATGGGAATATATATATAATGTATATTTGAAACACTTTCATTTTTAAATGCATTATGAATAAATCATTACTAAATATTACATTCAGTCTGTTCTACAGAGCTTACCACAACAATTCTGCACAAACTGTGCCAAACAAATACAAAAGTATAACAAAATTACTTAGAAAAAAAAAAACCAGAGTAAAGAAGTCACTTTCATTATTTGTATTACACAAAATGGAGTGACTACTTCGCACTGCTTTAATTTTTTCTCCTGTGTTCTTCCCTGCAGTTGCACCAGCATGTGCCCTACTAAATCCTACCATGAGCAGAGGAATGTAACACTTGCAAATACTTCAGTTGAGAATCAGATAGCAATATTTGAAGTCACAATTAAATACATAAATTCAATTGACCTTGAAAAGATAAATCATTCTAACGAACAGATGTAATGAACACTAACAAAAATGTGAGATTACAATAGCATGTAGCATTACTTACTGTAATGGAGCATGCTGAGGATTTAATTTTAAAAATGTTCAAATGGTCACAATATGGTCAGGAGCATCAAAGTAGAGAACAGACCTCAAATAAAAAAAATAATACATTACATAAAACCAAAAAAATCATCAGGTTATGATGAAATAACAAGTGAAATATTAAAAGCTTGTGCATCTCTCCTTAGTCACCCATTAAGCTACATTTATATTCATTTGATATATATATATATATAGGTATTTTCCCTGTCCATCTTAAAATTACAGTAGGGAAACAAGTTCACAAGAAAGGAGACAAAACTAGTATGAAATATTACAGGCCCATCTCATAGATAGATAGATAGATTTGCATTTAGGTTTGGGGCCTCTTAGCCCCGATGCATCTAGGCCTTGATTAGGACGGGCCCTTTGCACCCCATATCAAATCATGGGAGTCCCGCAACCTTACTACTAGAGTTCCAGATGGCCCCCAAGCCTAAACTCCTAATATTCTCCGGCTCCAAGAAAAAGGAGCCCAGGTACACATGTCTGAGTGAGGCCAAAGCCTTGCACTCACATAGAATGTGATCCGAGGTTTCCTTTCCCACCCCACACTTCCTACACAAGGGGCTGTCAAGCAGCCCTAGTAGGTAGAGATGTCTCCTCAGGGTGTTATGACCCGTAAGAAAGCCAGTTACAACCCTGGATTGAATCCTATTAAAGGTCATAAATTTTTCCCTGGTACCCAGACTAGCTCCCGAGATAAACTCTCAAGCCTGCCTTTGGGTATCACCAAGACCTCGCCATTGGGCCCCATGCTGGTTGGCCAGCCAGCGACTGAGCCTCTTTTGTAAATCTTGTCTAGAGACCCCCAGGGCTGGCTAGGGTCCAAGAAACCTCAGAGCAGTGCCGCCCCACACAAGCCCATCGGCGATTTCATTACCTCATATTCCAGCATGTCCGGGGACCCAAAAAAGGCCCACCGCATGACGGATAGAGATATTATTTAACGCCTTTCGGCACTGGTGAACCAAAGGAGACGTTCAAACGGCCTTAAGGGCTTTCAAGGCCGCTAGACTGTCAGAGCAGATACTCACATACACGTATTTCTCTGGTCTATTCTGAGATTGTATCTCATAGGCACAGGCTAAGATAGCCTATATCTCCGCCTGAAAGACTGTTGCGTATCTACCTAGGGAAAAGCTGAGCCTTCGTCCTACCGATTGCCCATAGACTCCAGCCCCGGTCCCCTCCCTCATCTTGGACCCATCTGTAAACCAGATGAGCCCTTTGACTGCAAGAGGAGCACCAGCTGCTTTAGTCCAATCCTCCCTCGTCAACATGGTAACCATACATTGGGGTTCAAAGTTGTATGCTGGCCTCATAACGTCAACCCCCATATTAAATGTGGGATCTGACTGCTGAAGCCCAATCATAATACTGCTGTGTCCTCTATTGGGATTTAGGTAAGACCAACATCCCAGACTCTAGGGTTGATGCGCAGCTGACCTAGCCTCACTCTGAACCACCAAATCCAGTGGGGGGAGGCACATGAGTGCTTCCACAGCATGGGTGGGAGTAGTGTGCATAGCTCCTGTTATCCCTAAGCAGGCAAATCTTTGAACCCTGCTTAGTTTCCTCTTGGCACTGATCGTCTGAAAGCCAGGCCACCATCCAAAGGATGCAAAAGTGACGGACGGCCTGACGATAGCAATGTACAGCCAATGAACAACCCTGGGTTTCAGGCCCCACGTCACACCACAGGCCCTCCTACAGGCCCACATCGAGTTTTTAGCCTTCTTCACTTTAACATCCACGTGTTCCTTCCAGGTCAGACGTGAGTCCAGGATCACTCCTAGGTACTTGACTGACATGGAACGTTGCAGGGTCTTCCCAAACAGACGGGGCTCGAAGAACCCTGTAAGTTTCCTCCTTCTAGTGAATGCAACAAGCCCGGTCATGTCGGGATTAACCGACAGACCAAGCCCGCCACACCACAGTTTCACGGTATGAAGGGCCCACTGTATGAGCCCTGATACCGTGTTTGGGAATTTTCCCACCGCTAGAAGACAGATGTCATCCGCATATCCCTATGCATAAACGCTCCCCTCATTGAGCCTTACTAGCAGTTCATTCACAAGGCACCAGAAGAGGGGTGATAACCCCCCCTGAGGGCAGCCCCTGAACACCGCTACACTCCTGGAGACTCCCCCGAAAGCCGCCGTGGCCAGCCAACCCACCAGGGTGGCTCTAATCCATCGTACAATGGTTTGATCTACCCCATACCTGGTCAATGATGAACACATGGAGTCATAGAAGGTGTTGTCAAACGCCCCCTCTATATCTAGAAAGACACCTAAGGCAATCTCCTGCTGATCAAGAGCCTTCTCAACCCATACTATGAGCGGATGAAGGGCCGATTCCACAGACTTCCCAGCCTGGTTTGCATGTTGGTTGGGGTGAAGTGGCTGAAGCACCATAATTTCATCCCTTAAAAATTTATCCACCAGCCTCTCCATGGTCTTCAATAAGAACGATGTGGGACTGATCGGTCTAAAATCCCTGGGTCCACAGTAGGAACTCCTACCGGTCTTAGGTATAAACACTACCATAGCCTGGCACCACAAGGCTGGTACATATCCAGTCGCCAGGCAGGCAAGAAAGATCCTAACCAGGTATGGAATAAGGATCTCCAGTCCCTCTTGCAGAAGGGCCGGGAAAATCCCGTCCATGCCCTGACTTTTATATGGGGCCCAACCTGTTTGGGCCTCTTAGCCTGCTCCCCTTGGGAGTGCCCCCGGCCGACCGCTGTCGCTTGCTTGGGCCCAGTGGGAGCCCTATACTCTCCGTAGGTTTACCCCACTGGACCCCGGATGTACCGGGCTTCTGCAAAGTTTGCGGCTGACCGCCTGGAGCAGACCAAGGCTGGCTACCGCCAGAGTCCCCCAAAGAAGCCCCCGCGAGCCTAGCCCTCCTCGCCCGCTTTTTGGCAGCACCACAACGGTTCTTGCTAGTGGCTCGGAGCCGAGAGTGCTGACCTTCTCTGTCAGGCCCTCCAGGTTCTCCGAACTTAAATAATTGGGAGACCGGTGTTCTCCCCAATCAGGGGCGTCTCGCCCGCTCCTTGCCCAAGTGGGATCCACCCAGTTGCCCCAGTCTGTGTATCCTCTGTGCAGGAACCCTTATCAGAGTCCCCAGATGCGGAACTCTCCATATCCTTTCAGTTTTCATTCGTGTGCTCCATTTCGGTCCCACGAGTAATGGGGAAATATGTGGTCCACCAAGTAGAAACCCCATACGTTGTAAGGCAGAAATTACCCCTGGGAGGTCGCTTGGTATCCCAGGCCCATCTCATTATTAACAGTTTCTTCTAAAGTGCTCAAGAAAGGTATGCAGAGTAAATTAAGCCAACACCTGCTTACTAACATCATCTTGGTCACAGAACAGTACAGTTTATGAAAGGGGATATCAACTGAAGATGCTCCCTTCAGACTAACAGATAGTGTATTCAAATCTATTAACCAAAAAATGCATAAAAGAGAAATTTTCTGTGATTTGGCACAGGCTTTTGATTGTGTGATACATGAAATTTTGTTGGCTCTGTTACATTTATATAGAATTCGAGGAGTATATGATGATTGGTTCAGGTCCTTTTTAACTAACAGAAGACAGAAAGTTGAAGTAACATCACCTAATTCAACTCAAAATTGTTTCTCTGACTGAAGTACAATGAAACATGGAGTTCCCCAAGGATCAATTCTAGGGTGTCTCTTGTGAATAATATACATAAATGACTCTCCCCAGAGAGTAATTCCTTATTAAAACCAATATTATTTGCTGATGATACCAGTGTCGTAATTGCAAGCAGAAATTTCGAAGATTTCTGCTCAGTGTCAAATTTAGTTCTCTCTTGTATGATTAAATGGTTTGTTTAGATCTAAATTTAGATAAAACAAATACAATGAAATCATAACGAAGAATTCATCACATTCCACACTATATATTGGTTATAAAGAAAAAGTATATACAAGAAACTATGAATACAAAATTTCTTGGTTTACACACTGATAACCACAAAAATTGGAGGAATCATATTGAGCAACCGATTCCTAAGTTAAGTGGAGCATGTAATGCTGTTAGGTCCATGGTCCATATCAATAACATTAACACTCAAATCAATTAACAATGCACACTTTCATTCTATTATAAAATATGGAATAATTTTTTGTGGTAACTCTTCCTACAGTGGGAAGATTTTCACTGTACAAAAGAAAACTGTCACAATTGTGGCTGATGCACAACCCAGAACCTCATGTAGAAGTCTATTTCAACAATTAGAGATTCTACCTGTTCCATGCCAGTTAATACTTTCATTAATGAACTTCACCATCAATAATTAGGAAATTTTTCAAACAAATTTGTCTATACACCATATTAATACAAGAAAAAAGCATCATCTTCATAGACCAAGTAACACTATCTCATGTACAAAAAAGTACATTCTGTGCTGGCATAAACATTTTCAACGGTTTACCATGTACTGTGACAATTCTCAAGAATGACAAGGCAAACTGTAGAGCTGCCTTAAGAAAATTCCTACATACACACTCCTTTCACTCTGCAGATAAATTCTGTATGTGAAAAGATGATTTATAATACTGTTTTTGTAAAACGTTTTAGTTTTTTACACTGTAAATTTGTATATTTATGTATTTTGACTTGTCCACATCCTACTGTTTTATGACATACTTATGAATGCATAGAATATACGTATATTTCTCTGAATGTAAAACTGCCTGGTCTATACAGACTTTTCCCATTCTCTTTAAACATGGACGGTGCTGTTGGCTGGTGCAAGGGGTCATCATGTTGTGTATAATCAGAATGCCCTAAGTACTTTCTGTCTCAGAAGTCCACAAATTTTCCAAAAATCTAGGAGCCACCTTCAAACTGTATGTACCAAAAGGGTGACATGGAGCAAGTTCTGCATTAAGGACCCATAATTTCAGCTTGACCTATGAACTTTACTGTTACCTGGCACTTCTCACTCAGTACATGTGAAAAAATACACATAGTGTTCCTGCATGTAATTTACATCACAATTTAGTTCCTGATAATGATATTACACCTCGAGGTTGAATTGTCACCTTACAGCATTTTCTTGTGCTTAGATATGTACTTTTCATTATAGTTATTTGTCTGCTATCACTTGAATCAATTTTATGAATAAACAGTCGTGTACATGGCACATCTAGCCAGTATTTGCCGAGTGCTGGTTTCACTGTTTCACATATAATAAAATTTCCTTCCTGTGATAAACATTCATTGTTTATGTCAGTAGGAACAGTTTCTTCTTCTAAGAAATGCACAGCTAGGTTTACAACCAAAAATGTAACATGAAATTCTGTTACAATATACTTCATTGTGTTAGCCAGCTGATTCATAAGTGCCCGGCCTGAAAACAGGTGCCACAAAATATTTAGAAAATGTACAAAAATTTTAGACATACTATTGTAATGAAAGTAATAACGAATCTTACCATCATTAAGGCTATTTCCAAGAAAAGGGAGGAACAAAACCGGAACGGAGTCTAAAACAATAATGCGTATATTATGACGCCCATCTTGTTCATGGTGAAAACTGGTCTTCAAGTGTTGCAAGAATGAAAACAGCTCAAAAATGTCCTGCACTCTTGTCACTCGAATTCTTTCCATAACAGCACCAATCACCTACATTTAAGAAATATACTCTTAATATTCTTCAATAAACAAAATACTAAATAATATCTTTCTTGCGACACTGATCAAGGCATTTCTTGCTGTTTATAGAATCCGAAAGTTCAAGATCTTGCTCTCAAGAGCCTGCCACTGGTTCCTGTCCTGAAACAAGTGAATCCAGTCCATGCTGTCTTATCCTGTTTAAGATCTATTATATTATTCTCCAAAGTGAGAACTTATCTCAGATTTTCTAACCACAATTTTGTATGTAAGTAGCATTCTCTATGTATGATACATGCCCCAACCACCTCATCCTTTCTGACTTTATTTTCCAACCAAATATATAAAACTAAAATAAAAAATGCATCTTTATTACCTCATCATGATATCCTTTTGCTTCTAATATTTCTTGAACTCTCTTTCCTGAAAAATCTGACTTTGTATCAATATAGTGTACTTGTTGCTTAAAGTCATGGGCAATATGTGTTGCAATAGTAAGACAGAGCTGAGTCTTTCCACTTGCAGATGCCCCATACAATTCATAAATTTTACCTGTCAAAAATCCTCCATCAATCATAACATCTAGACTGAAAATAAAGCAACAAACAAGATGCAGTAATGTTACCAGAAACTTATTAACAAAATGGCTTCACATTATGCACAGAAAAATTACACTGAAATGAATGAATTGGTAAATTTTTTTAAAAAAAAAAAGGTCTTTGATTGAACATTCAAATGATTTGGGGGAAATTAATATTCTTTGTATTGATTAAGCAATGCTCCTTCCTTCATGTTTACCCACAGTTAATAACCAAAGGTATATAAAACTCTCTGTATGTAATGTGTGTGTGTGTGTGTGTGTGTATATATATATATAATACTTATTTAACTTTATTAGGGACCTTCCTATTACAACTTAGCTGTTCTGCATGTGTGGATAACATGTATACAATTTCACACTGGAAAGCATATAACCATATTATTTTATTTATTTATTTATTTATTTACATTTGAATCAATCCAAAAGGGTTGGAAAATGTAATGGATACAGAAAGGACACAGATCAAAATTAAGAGAGAAAATTATTTTGCAGTCTGTCCAGTCTTCATGGTGTATGGTTATTAAGCATAGGAACAACTTCCCATGTTCTGTTAGAAAGCCCATCATGAACTGGCTTTTGCATATTCATGATTATTGGGTGTAATACTTTCTAATACAACTCTTGTATTCATCCTGGTGCCTTTGTACATATCCACAAATATACAATGCACTTTGTCTTTAAAGATCAGATATTGTGTAGAACTACACTAATACAGCTGACATAAATACTTACACAAAAACAATATTTATTACTACATATAAAAGTGTGGAAGGAAATACCCTATTTTAAAATACATGCTCAACACCTCTTAAGGATGCACACAGCTTGTTTCTGAATTTTTACCACTGAAGTGTCCTTAATTGCATTTCCGCAGTTTCAAAACCATACCTATTTCCCTTTAATTTTGATCACCCATCAATTTAGTATAAGAACACAACTTGCATATATGAAAACAGACTGTCAGATCAAAAAGTAACTTTCGAATCCTCTCATACAGCCAATAACATGAAACAATAATGGTGGGAATAAGCTCATAAATCTATAATAATATGGTACAAACCTTTCTATTCCACTTGGAATAATAGCAGTATTTGATATTAGTTCATTGTAGGTATCGATCCCCTTAAGAGGAAATGCAGAATAATTTGCTATAATACTCTGGCGTACTTGCAAAATCTCCTAAAAGAAATGCGCACAAAATAAATGAACAACAGATATGAACATAGTGACTTTGGATTTTCCTTGTGGCAGACACCAACACAGCTACATGCAAAGCTATTTCCCCCCCCCCACTGGCAGGCACTTGCTCAAAGTTGACCATATGACATTCTTCTGGATATCAACAGAAGAAATAAATTTCTTAATCTTAACTGGGATGGATAAGATATTTTTCTGTGTCGTGATTGTATGTAAAAATAACAGAAGCACCTTACTCAAAAGCCCTTAATGTTAGTGACTATCTTTGCCACATCCAGATATGTCAACTCACACCCCCCAATACAATTGTCAGATTAGTCATTGTTCACTAATACGTACTTTGAATGACAGTTTTGTTATTTTAATTAGTTTATCTGGGCGTGCTTGCAAAATATCGACGACCGTACATATATCTTTCTGATGCAGACTTTTCAAAACATCTTCATCCAATAAAGGGCTCATCTGGGTGCATAACCTAGCCATTCGGTTGTATTCACGACTACGTCACACATTTAATGAGAATCCCCTACAAGCAGATGTGTATATTTAATACGTGGAAATAGGAAAAACAACTGTATCACTGTCTCATTCCTGCAAAGCATTTACTCTAAAGGAACTAATTCCACATTCCATCCTCGCATGGTTTACCACACTTCGACGTTTTTCAGGGTTACTTATAGATGATCTGTGGTTACTAACATGTTCCTCGTAAGGTACTAGCGGTTCTGTAGGTAAATTAATTGGGATATTTCACATTTACCATTGGTCTCACTGGGTTTCCATTTTTTGTGGATGTAACGCTCCTGGTGGCCGCATATTGCACAACAGAAATACGAGAAAGGGAAGGCCGTTGGAGTTTCGTCGCCATGTTCAGGAAGGAGGTAGCGTCCTTGAGGTGAAATGCTGGAAATTGCATTAATAACGGTAGTTGTAGTTCGTATCATGGGAGTAACGTTTGGTACCTAATTAATCAGTAAATTTTGTGGGCTTTAAATATGATAAAATTCTGAACGGATGATTAACCTTCAACATGAAACTTTGCGATAACATAATGGTAAGTTTTATGGGTGCATAATGAAAACGCCAATATGGCGGAAGCTTGTAGAGAGGGGTTTCCTTTGTGTTCGGTCAAATTACGCGTTTTGTAAAAATAAAAATTTATGATCACTTTTAGCCTTCCGATAATATGTGTAGTAATTTATTGGGAATTTTATCACTTTTAATTATGTGAGCGAGGTGGATTTATTTGTAGGCGGTATTTTTATTACACTGTTAACGTGATCGGTGCGGTTATCCGAGTCGAGTAAGGTTAGGTACCGGTGGTGGAAGGTGTATGTGATTTTGATTATTTTTGTGTTACGAATGTTGTAATATGACATTTCTTCACACGTCATTGGATATGTGCCTGTGTGTTCACTGGGAATATTTGAACTTTCCAGGTGGTCAGAAGATGAGCGATCATCAGGCAGGGGCTGGACCACAGCAGCCCCCGCAAACTCTGAATGTGGCTGGGCAGACAGTACGACTGCAACAAGTGTTGGCAGCTGCTGGTTCGCGAGGGCAGCAGTTTGTTATTACGTCTCAAGTCAGTGTACCTGGCCTCACTCAGGTAATGTGGTTCAAAAAGTGTTGACTGTGGATCTGTATATGATTAGAAAGTGTGGTACTTCTACAGTACAGGTGTACTAACCTGCCTATATTGACCTTGAACCTTTGCTGACTGTTTTGTATTTATTGTTAACTAATGCTACATGAAAAAAAAAAATTGAAATTCACAATGTCCACGTAAATACACGATAAACATGACCTCCATGTGCCAGATGCTAACCACATTAGTTACCAGAAGGATTTTTAATGTGCAGAAACTAAGTGACATGGCAGTGTTCTGTGAAACATTGAACTCTGGAACCATGTTACATAAATTTGTAAGGCAACACCGAAAATTCATGTCTAAGCTTACTTCTGCTACTAGTTGCAGATTTTTTTTGTTTAATTAAAGCTTGTGAATAGTGTTTATATCAAGTAATTTTGGATGCAAAAACTGCACCATATTTTTGATATGTATAATATGATTTTCTTGCAATATAGGTATAAATAGCTGTACAAACCTTATATCTGATGCCTGTATTGCTTGTGTTATATACATACTATTACATGTTGTGTATCCATGTGTTCTAAAGGATATGTGGAGTGTAAATAAATTCTGTTCTGTTGTATTTGACCAAATAGCTCTCACATACTGCATCTTGTCTGTCTGTTGTCAGTAGTACCGATGATGTTACTATGGAGGGTGAATGTATTAATGGATGGTAAACATATTTTAGAGCTTAATGTATGAATGGAAAGCTATTTTTGTAACTTATGGGATATGTAGTATAAAGACTAGGCCATGGGCCGAATGATCCGGAGTTTGAATTCCAACAGGGGCTAGAAATTTTTCTCCAAAAATCCAGAATGGTTTTGGGGCTAACTGAGCCAGCAGCAGTGGGCAAGGGGTAAAGTGATGGGGGAGTGAAGTTGATACTTCATCTCTGTCCAGTGCGGATGTTAAGAGGGATTGGTATTACAACCCTGCGGCCCAAGTGTGCCTTCATGGTATGGACAGAGGAAACTTTACCTTTGTACCAATGTTTTAGTAAGCTTTCAGTATACGGGTGTGCATTTCAGGTATAAAATGAACAGTACATTACGCGTATCATTTGAGTTTAATAACTCCTGTTCTTTTAAAGCCTTATTGTTTTAGTGAAACAATCATAAGTAAGTGAAATTTTTACCAGTTAGAGGATGGCTAGTGTGTTTACAGAAATAGCATGTGCTGGTGTACTTTAACTGCTGTTAAATAGGTGAGGAGCTGTCTGTCTTATGTTAAAGTGGGCATTTTGTGTGATTTATTTTGAAATAATATTAGATGGTCTGTAAAACTCTTCACCAGGTACCAGAGGCTTCTTGAGTCTAAACTTGTAATTATCTTTGTATCTCATTGTCTTCCATATTCTGCTTTTACTATAAGACAACCCCACATATAAGACATCCCCCCTCCCCACACACACACACACACATATGTTCAAATTTTTGGATAAATACTTATTCAGAATGTGTTTAAATTTATGCATGATTTTTGAGGTGATGAGTTAGGAAGAAATTATATTTTATTTGTGTCTGTGGTATATATGAGGCGTCTCAATCCCGCAGCCTGTCGGTCCTTTTTATGTGGCCCATGCACTGAACTTAACTTTAATCACAGATCATGACCCACCACACAGTTGAATGATTTATTGCATGCTTATTTATTTGTTTGTAGGTATTTTTAAATTATCTGTTGTTGTATTAGTCTGGAGAGGGTTGCTTCAAATTCTAAATTTTCCAAAACTGTTCAGGGTGAGGCATTATTGTCATCTAAGACAGTGTTGGTATGTTTTAAAATAATTAAATATCTGACACTTTTGCATTTAGTTTTTTTACACCTGGGGGAAACTTTTTCTTTGTTATGACATTGTGCTGTTGTTGAGGAAATGGTCATTGTATTCACGACTAGTGTATGTTATGGTAAAATGAATGACATTTGTGATTACAGTGGTGTCTGTTAACCCTCACAACAGAATGTCAAAATCCAAAGTTACAGAATTCTGGTATTTTCAGTGTAAAGAAAAGAATATATGTTTACTATGTTCATTACTTGGGTAATTAAAATCTGGGATGTTATAAGAAATTTGTTGGAATATGCTTAAATTGATATTATAATGCAGAATGCTAAAACAGAAGAATGTTCTGAACAAATGTAGCTTTATGGTAATTGATGATTTCAAATAATATTAAAGCTGTCTTTTTAGATATATTTGATGTCTTGATGGTTCTAAAGTGTTGTTGGATGCCACACCATTTTTGATAGATAGTTAATTGCTAGTTTTCCAAAGGACTGTAGTGTTGTCATCTTCAGGGTCTAGGAGTCTGTGAAGGTGAATAGATGTTAAAGCAACCATGATTTTGTAATATTTCAGTTTATTTTATTGTATACTATTTCAGAAAGTTAAGAGTGTATGTGTTGATGGTGGTGAAAGACAAGATTTTGTTTTTAATGTGTTTTGACACTAGTCGGTTGTTTCTGTCTGTACTAAAATATGTGGCAGCTTGTTCCTCTGAAGTGTTGGTAATCACATACAAACATCATTAACTGAATTTTTAGCTACTGCAAGTAACACTGCAAAGTTTATGGGTGGGAAAATATGGTATTGTATTGAAAATGGAACTGAATTTGTTGTGCTCTAACATATAAAGGAAATTACATTAACAGGAGCCAGTTGAAGGTTATTTAACCTTTTGGTGCCGGAATTATTTTTTTAATTTTAGCACACTCTGTATATAAAATGTGAATAATACAGGAACCAAATGCCTTAGAATTATGAAACAAACTGCATTTTGAAGACGAAAAAACAGAGAGTATATACCGTGTTTAAAATATTCAGTACCTGTATTTGTTGAATAAATATATATAATGCAACATTTAGAGGTTTGCAGTGCGGTACGACCACCATAGTCGTCGTCAGGCGTCATAAGGTTAACTGTGACTGCTTTATGGAAATGCATGGTTTATTATTGAGATGTTAGTTTCTCCTCTCTTTTTTCTCCTTTTCTATTCTCGTTGCAGCATAGAGTGTTTGTAGGCAGAGCAGTGCCCTGATGTCTTTTGAAATTAATTGCACATAAGAATTTGTATTGTAATATTATTCCAGATTGTGGGTAACAGTAACCCACTTTCTATGCTAAAGCATAAAATATGAGTTCTGTATTCATTTATGTTAAGAGTTGTACCATTATTAACTTAACCTTTAAACGCCCATGTTGGTTTTTAAAGTTTAGCTTATGGTTTGTGAAAAATGCGAGTATTATTTGAACAGAAAAAGATAAAATTATGACAAGCGGCATTTTGTGGACAATGAACTGGAGATTACACAGCATGTTTTTAAGATTTCTGTGGTGTGTAAGTACATAAAATTAATTTCTAGGGGTGGTTTTATACGTGTGTTAACATATGCAAACGGTCATTTAAAGGTTCAAACAGTGTTACATGGTGGCAGGCAGCACAGTGGTTGCCGCTGTCACAGTTTGCTACAAGTGGGTGAATACATTTTCTTTCAGTGTGTTGCAGTTAATATTAGGTTTTTACTTGCTATTTTTAAAGAGAGAGCTGCAGAGTTTTAGTTTAATGGGTAGTAGGTAATACACGATTTGTACTTACCATATGTAAATAAGGTGGTGGAAATGGTTTCCTTCAGCTCAGACTCGTAGCACACCTAAGAAATGCTAATTGTTCTGGGGATATTGAAGACACTGCATCCTGAACGCTTTACAAACTTGTCTTCGTTGCAAAGTTAGTACACACTTCATCCTATAACATGCCTCAAGTAAACAGTACATGGGTTCAGGTCCAATGAACATTATGGCCACAATCTCTTGCCTTTGATGTTTGCTATCTTGTAAGGTCAGACTAAACACAACTTTTGCTTATGGATCAACTTTTTAAGCAGCTAAGTGTTTTGATCATCAGGCTTAATGCAAAAACAAGTTCCAGGTAGAAAGTGCATGTTATGTTATACACTTCATTATTAAATCTCATAATTTACAGTTTTTAGATTCTTTAGCTGGTTAACAATTTGATGTAAAATGAAAGTTGTGTTTAGAAGGACCTTTGATTTTATTGCACATTCTCCTTATTCCTGTGCCACCAAAGGTACTGACTACAAAACACACAGAATGGTTTGGGGTGTGAGATGTGGAACTCTTGTTGCAGGTGATGAAAACAAAGAACATAAGTAACATTGTGAATGTAGTAGGCATGTGACACACCATCCATTTAACATCATAGGATGGAACATTCTGGATGAACATGGTATTTTCTGCAGATAAATACATGTTGTTCTGAGAGTTCACATATTGAGTGAGGTAAAAACCAGGGTTTGTTGCTATGGAGAATGAATGGGGTCTTTTCATTCAAATTTTTGATGACTTCTAGGCTCAATATTTAGCATTCATATCATACAGAATGACTTAGTGTTGCAATGGTATTTCCATTGCATCTGAAGACTAGCTAACTTCACATTCATAGACATAATGTTGTGTGTGTGCCGATCGAGTGTAAGTGGTTTGGTGTGTCAACCAACTTCCAGACAGTAAAAGAGCTGACATGACCAAGTATATGTTAAACTAAGGACCTTACAATAAAAAGTACTTCCATTGTAGCAAAAAAATTGTTTACTTCTTTTAACACACCTGGGTGGTGGTGGATAAATTTGCATGTTTTCATGCCTGCAGGTTATTCCAACTATTGCAACAACCAGTGCGGCTTTCCAACAGGCTGGCGTGACACGTATACTCAACATTGCTTCATCACCAAGGGTGAATGTGGTTGGAGTGTCACAGGTTGCAGGTCGTACAGGAACATTGCAACTTGCTGCCACTAATGCTGGAAATAGTGGCTCAAGTGATTCGCCAGGACGAGGCACAGTGTCGCTTGTTGCCATTGGTCAGCCAGCGGCAGTTAATGCTTCATCTCATCCCACACTGGTTAGTTCTTTGTCATCCCCTCCACGGCAGAGAACTACTAGTGGTGCTATTGGTATAGTACAGTCACCACCAACACTAGTGTTAACATCTACTCCAAATTTGGTACGGACTTCTAGTGGATCTTTCGCCACGCCACTGTCCTCTGCCTCGAATCTCGTGTCAAGTCCACAGTCATCAGCTCCTTCAAGAAAAAGAATGCGACTCACAGAACTTCAAGAGAGGGCACCGCCAAATGAAGAAATTGGAGGTTTAAGGAAGAGAGTGCTAGAACACAAGATGGCGCGTATGTGTAGTGATCGGGAACGATATGCAGAGCATGCTTCAGAACTCTTCTTCTTACAAGCTGGTGGAAACATGATGGATTATCACACTTGGCGTAAACGGCCATCCACTCCTCAGTTCCTACATTTTCTTAGGGCTAATCGTTTGGATCCTGATGATGATGATGAAGATCTTACTTTGTTGTTATATGCAGCATCAACATCAGGATCTTCCCAGTCCTCTCAGAGTACAGAGATCAAGATCCCAGGTTTGGGGGCAACTCCAGTAGCAATTTCCACAACTCTTCCTCCTGCAGTGGCTCAACTTAATCAACAGGGTATGTATCATTGCTTATTGTTATGGTTGTAGCATGGTTTTAGGCGAAGTAATCTAAGACATGCAATTTCAGCTGTGAAAGTAAAAACATTGTGCAGCAGGTAGTTTATTTTGAGTGTGTGGGGGGGTGCTGTGCGGGATTTTTTTTATGTGCTGGTGGTTTGGTGTATTTGGAAGGTAATGCCAAAATTAATAGCAGGTGCTTACAATGACCTCATTCAGCTATTATACAGGGTTTGTATTTCATACTGCATGCCAAATGCTGTGGTGGATCATTACCTACCTGTTATTGTTTTAACAATGTATTTCACTCAGTTTCAACTTTTTTATATGTATAGTGGCTTTGTATTTTGATATTTACTTATATACCAAAGCGCTTAGTGGTAACAGTATGAACAAGTATACATGTTGCACATCCCTAATCTGGAATTCTGTGATATGGGACATCCTGTTGTGTGGCATGATTTAACAAAAACTGCAAAAATGTCTGATTTTTGCTCATTTGGTCATGCACATTGCATTCTGGGGTGAGTGAGTCAGCATCACTATGGAAAAGTTCATTTACATTTAGCAGTCCTGGCATGAAGTGGGTGTGTATTTCACTCTTGTGTGTTGGAATTAACTTACTGCTGTATTTATGAGCACCAGGTTGCTTTGATCCTGTAATATTCTGATCATCCATGGTTTAGGACATTCTGTGGTCTGGCACTGGCCATGTCGTCAGGGAGCTGCATTTGTGGGGTGTGAAGTGTATCATACACAGATACATCATTACTCAAATGTTATTGTTGTAAATTATGTTTATGTGTTTTGTGCACTTTATTAAATGCTCTGTACTGGAGGTGAAAGCCATGATGATATAAAACCTAGAATATACATACAAACCGTAGACTTTATTGTGTAGGGTGGTGTAGAGCGGTGTATTCTATATTTTTAGTATGTGTTGGCACATGTAGATCTTAAATGAAAACATTCTTGTATACACTAAGTGAGGGTGCACAAATCTTTCTAGAATGTAGGAGCCATTTCCAAATTCCAGGTGCCAGAAGGGTGATGTGAAACAGCTACCATGCTGAGGGTCTGTATTTCTGGAGTGGTGTGTGAACCTCACTGTTACATGGCACTTTCTCTTTGGTGCATGGGAAGGGATACACAGCAGTAATTGTATTGTAGATAAAGGGTGCCTTCATACACATTTTAGGTGGTCTAGATTTGTACACCCTTGCACCCTTACTAATACTTTACTTTTGCTGCAGACTGTGGTTTTTGAGTTTTTAAAGTGTGTGAGTTGTAATTTTTAATCACAGATTGGACATGCTAGTCCACACTATCACGTTTTATTAATTGTGTAAAATTAGAAAGTAAAGGGTTTTGTACCAATAATTTGTTTGATCTGTACATGATGAGATATGTTTTGTGTCTGATATGTACGTGCAGGTCATATCCCTGGGCGACCTCAGGGGGGTCGCCATGGGATGGTGTTTGGACTGCGACCACCCCTTACTTCATCTTGCATAGGTACAGCCACTGCTACTTCTGCACCTCTTGTGCCAGGTAGCCTGTTAGGTGTTGTACTCATTCTTATTAGGCCAGTTAAGTTATACGTTATAATTTTTTTTCGATTAAATTATACAGTGATAGATTTTGTGAACAAGTTCGGGCTTTTGTCTGTCTGCCTTTTATAGCTCTTTTGTGGTTTGCTGCAGTCTTATATGGTAGATTTTTTCATGGTGTAGGGATTGTGCTGTGCATGAAGTTACTGCATTTCCAGTGCTCATGGTTATTGTGATTTGGTAACAGAATGCTCTTAGTTGTGAGTTGTTTTTACAAAAGCTTTTTAAATATTTTACAAGATTTGGATATAAATTTGGATAGTCAACTTTGTATATGTCTGGGTGATTTTCAGAGAATTTATAATTTTAGTAACAAACTTCATTTGTATTGAAGGTTAAGTGGATGTTGGAACTGATGATAAAACCCCTTTCAATAACAAATGCAATGTGAGTGCTTGCCATGAAGACTTTTGTTGCCTGTGCATTACTGTCATTGAGGAGAAGTTTATTTTCTTTGTTCTGCCTAGTAGGTTAGAGTGATGTTGGGGCAGTTAGATGCAAAATAAGTTACAAAATGTTATCATTCTTGGCTGTTGCCTTGTGCTTTTGAAGATGTTCAGTAATTTGGCAGTTACAATTTCATCATTAGAAAAAAACCATATTATCGTAAGGGAATTGTGAAGACGGGCTAATAAACATTATTTATATTGATGCAACATGAAGCTTATGGACTTATGGATTGGTGACCGTTATCTTCAGTAAAGTGGGTGATTGCACTTAGTTACCATGCGCTTGCATTTTCATGCTGCACTTTGAAAATTTGACCTGTGAAAAGTTATTTATAAAAGACTTAAAAAACCATTGTGGAGAACCACATAAGTTGTACTAGCCTTCTGTTCCCTTCTTATCATTCTGACAGTATTGTGTAGATATTGTACCGAAGTCGAGGAAAGAAATCCCTGTATATGCCCCCCTGCATTTCTTCCTCGAGCTGTTATTCATTCTCCATGTATTGCCCTGTGTTGTCCAGTTGTGTACTGGTAGTGCTGAGAACATAATAACCCTCACTCTTGTAATTGTCTGGTTTCCAGGAAAGTATGAACAGCATACCACTATGCAGCAACTTGTCTTGGTACTTGTTATAATTTTCTGTCAGTAAAATAGTCAGTATAGTTGTCTTAACAAAGTTTTGAGGTGGTAACAACACAAGTGACATTTAGGGCTGTTTTAAGTTCTTTATGTATTGGATTTGATTTTCTCTGCTACCCTTATTTATTGGGCATTTAACCCTTCAGTGCACATATTTAAAAACTTCACTATTGCTGCATGCTGCATAATGTGTTTAACGTGACTGATTTTTGCAACACATTATTTTAATTGATGTTGCTTTTGGTCTGTATAAAATAAGTCAATGAAGTTTGAATGCTAGTTTTATCAAAAGTATGTAATTTGATGTATTACCTTATTATTCCAAAGGACTGTGTATGGAAAAGTTAAGAATACAAATTGCAGGTGAATATGTATGGGCTTAGTCTTTAAATATTCATTCACACATTGACTGTATATTCAGGGCATCTGTGATACACATGAAGCAGGTGAGTAGCAAACCTTAAAACTACATGTAAAAGGAACAAGTCTTCTAGACCTTCACCACCACTGCCGCCGCCACCGCCACCACCACCACCACCACCA
>Ga0123355_10002926_pt1 | contig 24274 bp, 21 predicted proteins | sample TergutEmb28metaG_3_FD_89872 | JGI IMG/M metagenome (GOLD analysis project Ga0123355, IMG submission 89872) | Embiratermes neotenicus P1 segment gut microbial communities from Petit-Saut dam, French Guiana - Emb289 P1 | ecosystem: Host-associated > Arthropoda: Insects > Digestive system > Gut ... | reverse complement strand
GCGCCAGCGGGACGATGACCTGTGGCGGCGGCTTGCTTCGGTCGCTCGGAGAAGGGACTTACTTATGGCTGGTGTACGGGTGCTCGTGGGCACGAGCAAGGGTGCCTTCATCTTCAGCTCGGACGGCGCGCGCCGGGACTGGGACGTCACCGGGCCGCTTTTCGGCGGCTGGGAGATCTATCACGTCAAGGGCTCGCAGGCGGACACCAACCGGCTGTACGCCTCGCAGACCAGCGGCTGGTCCGGGCAGGTCATCCAGCGCTCGGATGACGGCGGCAAGACCTGGGAGCCGGCTGGCAACAAATTCAGCTACGACGGCAAGCCAGGGACCCACCAGTGGTACGACGGCACCCCGCATCCGTGGGAGTTCGAGCGGGTCTGGCACCTGGAGCCATCCGTGCACGACCCCGACATCGTCCTTGCCGGAGTAGAGGACGCGGGCTTGTTCAAGTCCGCAGACGGCGGCCAGACCTGGGCGGAACTGCCGGGCCTGCGCACGCACGGCAGCGGCCCGTCGTGGCAGCCGGGGGCTGGCGGGATGTGCCTGCACACAATCATCCAGGACCCGGTCAATCCGCAGAGGATCTTCACCGCGATCTCGGCCGCGGGCGCGTTCCGGTCCGACGACGCCGGGCAGACCTGGCGGCCGATCAACCGCGGCCTGCATTCCGAAGGCATCCCAGACGAGGACGCCGAGGTCGGGCACTGCGTCCACCGGATTGCCATGCATCCGGCCCGCCCGTCGGTGCTGTTCATGCAGAAGCACTGGGACGTCATGCGAAGCGACGACGCGGGCGAGTCGTGGCGGGAGGTCAGCGGCAACCTGCCGACGGACTTCGGCTTCCCGATCGACGTGCACGCTCACGAGCCAGACACGGTCTACGTGGTGCCGATCACCAGCGACTCGCTGCACTACCCGCCGGACGGCAGGCTGGCCGTGTACCGGAGCCGGACCGGGGGCGACGACTGGGAGCCGTTGACCAAGGGCCTGCCGCAGGAGCACTGCTACGTCAACGTGCTCCGGGACGCGATGGCCGTCGACGCACTGGACGCCTGCGGTATCTACTTCGGCACTACCGGCGGCCAGGTCTACGCCTCCGCCGATGCCGGCGACTCATGGGCGCCGATCGCCAGCAATCTGCCCCGCGTGCTGTCGGTCGAGGTGCAGACGCTGCCGTGAGAGAGGGTACGGCCGTGATCCGGGTAGTGCTGCCCTCGCACCTGCGTCGCCTGGCCAGCATCCAGGGCGAGGTGAAGCTGGAGATCTGTGGCGCGGTCACGCAGGGGACGGTGCTCGATGCCCTCGAGGCGCGCTACCCGATGCTGCGCGGCACGATCCGCGACCAGGACAGCAAGCGCCGGCGGGCGTTCATCCGGTTCTTCGCGTGCGAGGAGGACCTGTCGCACGAGCGGCCAGACGCCCCGCTGCCGGACCTGGTCGCGGCCGGCCGTGAGCCGTACCTGATCGTCGGCGCCATGGCGGGTGGCTAGCCGGGTCTGATTTTGAATAGCCTCGCCCTGGTGAGCAGGAATCGAGGCTGGTGGCTGGGCGCCGGCGCGATCGTCCTTGCCCTTGGCCTGGGCGCGGCGACGCTGCCTGCCCCGTCGGTCTCGTGGACCGGGGAGGCAACCCCGGTATCGCAGCGGTGGCAAGGCGCTGCGGTCACAAGGACGACGACGCCGATCAAGCACCTGGTGGTGATCTTCCAGGAGAACCGCTCCTTCGACAACTACTTCGGCACCTATCCCGACGCGCTGAATACGCCTGGTGAGCCTGCGTTCACCGCGGCGCCGGATACGCCGAAAGTCAACGGCCTGTCCCCGGCTCTGCTGAGCAGCAACGCCAACGCCGCCGACCCGTTCCGGCTGGACCGCAGCCAGGAACTCACCTGCGGCGGCAAACACGGGTATACGGCGCTGCAGAGGGCTGCCGACGACCTCCGGATGGACAAGTTCGTGCAATCCGCCCGGCCGGCCGGTACCGGCTGCAGTGCCGCCGTCACGATGGGTTATTACGACGGCAACACGGTCACGGCGCTGTGGAATTATGCACAGCGCTTCGCGATGAGCGACAACAACTTCGACGACACCTATGGCCCGTCAAACCCATCGATCGTGAACCTCATCAGCGGCCAGACGCACGGCGCGGTGCCGTCGGCACGGACGGCCGCCGTGCAGAACGGCACGCTGATCGGCAACATCAACCCGCCGTTGTCGCTCGACGCGTGCGCGGGTGGCAGCACGACCGTGCAGATGACCGGGCAGAACATCGGCAACCTGCTCGACACCAGGAAGGTCACGTGGGGCTGGTTCAACGCCGGATTCGCCTCGACGCTCACCAGCGCCTCTGGCGCGCCCGTGTGCGGCGCACACCACAGGACTATCACCGGGCAGACGTCCAACGATTATCGCGGCGGCGACGATCCGTTCGAGTACTACCCCTCTACCAGCAACTCCGAGCACCTGCCGCCGACGTCGACGGCCATGATCGGCTCCCAGGACCAGGCCAATCACCAGTACGACATGGCCGACTTCTGGGCGGCGGCTGAGGACGGGTTCCTGCCGGCCGTGTCGTACCTGCGGGCTCCGAGCTACCAGCAGGGGCACCCGGGGTACTCCGATCCGCTGGACGAGCAGACGTTCCTCGTCCAGACAATCAATCGCCTCGAAAGCCTCCCGAGCTGGTCATCCACCGCAGTGGTGATCACCTGGGACGAGTCCGGCGGGCTGTACGACCATGCCCCGCCACCGCTGGTGAACGACTCGCATGCGGCGGATGACGCGCTCACCGGCCCCGGGCACTGCGGGACCGCAGCGCCAGTGCGGGGCTATCAGGACCGGTGCGGCTACGGCCCGCGAGTTCCGCTCCTGGTGATCTCGCCGTACTCCAAGGTGAACTTCGTCAGCCACGCGCTGACCGCGCAATCGGCGATCCTGCGGTTCATCGAGCAGAACTGGCACCTCGGCCAGATCGGTGACGGATCGTTCGACGTGAGGTCGGGGAGCATCATGCCGATGTTCGAGTTCGGCAGGCACGCCGCCGCGCGACTGTTCCTCAACCCGTCGACCGGGGAGCCCCGCCCCGTGCCGACTGCCTCGTGACCATTAGTTAGCCAGTGCTCTGGCAGGTGGGGTCGGCAGCCTGGGGCTGGCCCCCGGGCTGCTGGCGCTGACCAGGAACCGCTGTCGCGCTGTGAGCGGCGGCCATGGCCGGCTGGGGAGTCCCGGAATTGGCTTCCTCGCCCTGGATCAGGTGGCTGTGGCTCAGCGCCGACACGCCCGCGACGAGCAGCGCCAGCGCAGCTGCCTCGAGGACGAGGTCCCCTCGGTCGGTCTGGAAGCTCTCCCCGAACAGGAACAGCCCAAGCAGGCTCGCGGCGAGCGGGTCCATGATGGTGAAGCCTGGCTGCGATGCGGCCAGGGGACCAGCTGCCAGGGCGTGCGAGGCGAGCAGCAGGCTCGCGGCGCCGGCCCCGATCAGTACGTACACCGACCAGTTCGTGAAGATCGCGGATGCGCCGCCGCCGAGGTGGGAGCTGAACTCCTTGATGACCGCAGCGACGAAGCCCCATGCGATCCCGGTGACGACCCCGAGGATCGCCGCGCGCTGCGAGCCAGAGGCCCCTTTCCGCCGGCCGAGTCCGAACGCGAGCGCGAGCCCGGCGAGCACGCAGCCCAGCGTGACCAGGCCCGCTGGCAGCCACAGGTATGCGGGGGCGTGCTGGCGCCCTCCGCTGGGCGACGCCGCGAACAGGAAGACGGCGAGGCCAGCGGACATCGCGGCGGCGGCCATCCAGTCGCGGCGTTTCACCGTCCGGCTGCCGAGAATGGCCATGTAGCCGAAGACGAAGAGCAGCTCAAGAGCGAGGATGGGCTGCACGAGCGCCAGGGGACCGTAGTGCAGCGCAGCGAGCTGGAAGACGAAGCCGAGGATCATGCTGGCGATGCCGGTCAGCCAGATTGGCTGGCGGGCGAGCCGGAACACGAGCAGGAAGTCAAACTTCGCCTCCTGGCTCGTGCTGCTAGCGCTAGCGCCGAGGCGCTGGCACACCGATGAAGTCGCGGTGCACAGGCTTGCGGCGACCGCGAACAGGACCGCCTTGTCCATCTGCCCCCAGCCGTAGTCCCCTCGTTCGATGCTGCTGCGATCGAGCCACCGTGATAGTGGCCGATAGCTAACATGCACCTTCAACAGCGCGACCTTCAAGTTTCTTTCAGGTCTGACGCTGACGTTAACCCCGTTTGGCTCCGCCGTTCCGTACCGGCACGGGCGCCTGTGCCGGTAATTCCTATGATCCCACGCCGCACCGACAACCGGGTGGGACTGTGGCATGCCAGGGCATCACCAGCGGGCCCGGCCGGGACGGTATTGCTCGGATAGTGTCCTGCTCACGGCTGAGTAAGGGCCGGTCCTTCCGGGCGCTCCGCCGCCCCGGGGTCCGCGATACTGGAACGCGTGTCCATCCTCCTCCGGTCCGGCGGCGCTCGCCTGGCGGGCACAGTGCGCCCGGTCAGCCGGGCGCTGCTGATCGCCGGAGCGGTCCTGTTCGCGATGACGCTGGCGGGCTACTGCGCCTACCTCCTCACGCATCTGACACAGGGCACGCTGAATCCCGTCGACCTGCACGTGTACCGGCTGGGCGGCCGGGTCGTCGCGCATGTACGGCCCCGCTACAACCCCGCTCTGGCGGCGCCGTTGTACGACTGGCCTGGTCTCGGGCTCAAGTTCACTTATCCGCCGTTCGCAGCGGTGGTCTTCACGATCTTCGTGCCGCTGTCGTGGGGCCTGCTGCCCAAGCTGTGGCTCGCGATCAACGTCCTCGCCCTCGTCGCGACGATCTGGGTAACGCTCGGCGGGCTGCGCTACCGGGCGGGCCTGGCCAGGCTCGGCGGGACCCTGCTGCTGGCCGCGGCGCTGTTCTGGATCGAGCCCGTCCAGCGGACCTTGTATCTCGGCCAGGTGGAGCTAGTCCTCATGGCGCTGATCATGTGGGACCTGTGCCAGCCGGCCGGGCGCCGATGGCAGGGCATCGGCGTGGGCATCGCGGCCGGAATCAAGCTCGTACCGCTCATCTTCGTGCCGTACCTGCTGCTGACCCGGCGCTACCGGCAGGCTGCCGTGGCGGCAGCTACCTTTGCCGCCACCGTCATCATCGGGTTCGCGGTGCTGCCCGCCAACTCGCGCGCCTGGTGGCTGGACGGGCTGGTGTTCACGAGCAGCCGGACCGGCTTCACCGGCTGGGAGGGCAACCAGTCGCTGCAGGGCATCATCACCCGGCTCGCCGGCAGCATCTCCGCCGGCCAGCCGATCTGGATCGCGGTGGCCCTGGTCGTCCTCGCCAGCGGCATCGCCAGCGCGGCGGTCCTCGACCGAGCCGGGCACCAGGTCATGGGCATCCTGGCGTGCGCGCTGACTGGCCTGCTGGTGTCGCCCATCAGCTGGGACCATCACTGGGTGTGGATCGTGCCCGGCGTGACGGCGCTCGTGTGCTACGGCCTCCGGGCCGCAGGCTGGCGGCGCGCGGTCTGGCTGGCCGGCGGAGTCCTCGTCGCCGCGCTGTTCGGCGCCTGGCCCGGCTCGATGTGGGGCCAGCCAACCGATCTCGGCGGCTTCTCGGAGGGCCTGATCTGGGCACCGCCGAACACCAACCCCGGCACCTTTGAAAAGCACGGCGACCAGCCCTCCTACGTCGAGTATCACTGGCACGGTTTCCAGCTCCTGATCGGCAACCTCTACGTGCTGACCGGGATGGCCGCGCTCGTTGTTCTTGCTGTCCTGGCTGGCCGCCTGGTGATGAAACGGCGGCGGGTGCGGCGGCCTGCGGCGCCGGCGCGGCCGGCGCTGGAGGCGAGAGGCGCTGCTGGTGGCTAATCTCCTGTTAAAGGCTGGCCCGCCAGTCATTTCGTCACCAAGTGGTAGCCCGGCCGGGATACTGTAGCCCGTGCCTACCCTCACGCAGTCTGGAAGCGCTGGTCAGGCGGGCAGCGCGGACCAGTCGCGCCGCGTGCGCCCGTCCGGGCAGACTGTTCTGATCGCAGGCGCGGTCCTGTTCGTGATCACGGTGGCGTGCTACATCGCATTCGTGGTCACCCATCCGACGAACACGTGGTCTGCCCCGGTCGATCTGCGGGTGTACTGGCGCGGCGGCCACACCGTCCTAAACCATGCGCCGCTGTACAACTGGCCCGGGACGACGATGCAGTTCACGTACCCGCCGGTTGCTGCCTTGTTCTTCACCGTGCTGGCCCTCATGCCCTGGCACCTGGTCGTGTCGCTCTGGACCCTGGCGAGCATGGCCGCGCTGGTCGCGACGATCTGGGTGACTCTCGGCGGTCTCGGATACCGGGACACGCGCGCCCGGGCCGGCGGCACGCTCGCGTTCACGGCGGTGCTCTTCTGGACCGCCCCTGTTCTGCACGTGGTGTACCTGGGTCAGATCGAGCTGCTGCTGATGGCGCTGGTCATGTGGGACCTGTGCCAGCCCGAGGAGCGCCGGTGGCAGGGCATCGGCGTGGGGATTGCGGCCGGGATCAAGCTGGTGCCGCTGATCTTCATTCCCTACCTTCTGTTCACGCGGCGGTTCCGGCAGGCCGTCGTGGCCTCGGTCACCTTCGCAGCCACCGTCGTGGCTGGGTTCGCCCTGCCGGCCGACTCGCGGACATGGTGGCTGGACGGGCTGTTCAGCCAGGGCAGCCGCACCGGCTTCCCCGGCCGGGACATCAACCAGTCGCTTCCTGGTCTCATCACCCGGCTGTCCGGAAGCGTCGCGGCCGGGCGGCCAGTCTGGCTGGTCGTGTCGGTGCTGACCTTGATCGCTGGCGTGGCCTGTGCGGCGCTGATTCACCGGCAGGGCCATCCGATGATCGGCGTCGTCACCTGCGCGATCACGGGACTGCTCGTATCCCCGGTCAGCTGGGATCATCACTGGGTCTGGATCGTCCCGGTCATCGTCGTGCTGGCCTGCTACGGGCTGCGCGCCAGCGGGTCGGTGCGGTACTGGATGCTGACCGGTGCGGTGGTGCTGACCGGGCTGTTCCTGGCCTGGCCCGGTCTGGTCTGGGGCCAGCCCCGCTATGTGGGCGACTTCTTCGAGGGCCTTGTCTGGTGGCCGCCGGGCACCACCAACGCGACGTTCCTCCGGCTCGGGGATCGTGCGAGTTACGCCGAGTATCACTGGCATGGCTACCAGCTCATCGTCGGGAATCTCTACGTGCTGGCTGGCATGGCGGTGCTGCTTGCGGCAGCCGGGTTCGCGGTCCGCAGCGCGGCACTGCGGCGGCGGGACGCGTCGGCCGGTGAGGTCGGCCAGATCAGCGCGGCCCCGGCGGTCAGCGGCTAGCAGCTAGTCCGCGCCAGCCTCTGCTCCGGCGAGCCGGGCGGGACCGTGCTGCTCCCGGCTGCGGCCAGCTATACCTGCGCGGCCGGCCAGGCAGAGCACCACCAGTCCGACGGCTGCGGACAGCAGCACGATCGGTGCCGCGAGCGTCAGGATGTCGAGGGACAGCCGGGCCAGCAGGTGCGTCGGCGGGGGGCGCGTGCCGCCTGGCATGAGCGCGATCGTCGCTGCGGTGAGCCGCGCAACCACGAGCCAGTCCAGCCAGCAGGCCGGCGTGAGGATCAGCAGGCAGATGATCATCGCCTCGTACGACGGCAGCTGGTACTGGAAGGTGAACAGCCACGCAGCGCTGAGGCCGAGGGCGACGAAGATGGCCGGCTGGACCGCTGGCCGGATCGGCAGCCTGGACAGCACGACGATCGCGACGCCGACGCCGAGAACCGAGGCGATCATGCCTACGTGACCCATGAGGAAGCCATGGCGGCCGAGCAACTGATAGAAGTTGTCCGCCGTAGTCGTGTTCCCCCGCCTGGTCACGGCCTTGATGGCCGGCGGCCCGAACCAGGCGTAGCTGGGCAGCAGGATGGCCAGCATGCCGATGGCCGCCACGGCGCAGGCGGCGAGCGAGCGCCGGAAGGCCCAGATAAGGCCGAGCCCGAACAACACGAACGTGATCTTGATGTCTGCCGCGATGCCCACCAGCGCACCGCCAGCCAGCACCCGGCCGAGACGCTCGGTGCCCGCCGCCGGCATAGTCGGCCAGCCGGTTGCCACCAGCAGGCCGAGCAAGCCGGCCGCGGCGGCCAGCACGTCGAGGTGAGCGGCGGCGATGAGCTGCCAGATCAGCAGCGGGTTGATGGTCCATAGCAGGTGAGCCCGCAGCCGGGCGGCCGGGTCAGAGCGCAGCAGCCGGTCGGCGACGAAAGCCACCAGGCCGAAGGCGACTGCGTTGAACAGCTTGAGCCAGAACACGATCCTCGCCGCAGAGGGTCCGCCGAGGAGCGCCGCGACATACTGCTCCACCGTGGCCGCTGGCCCGTAGCTACTGGTAGCCCGCCCCCACTCCCACGGGATCGACCGACCCACGGCATCGTGCAGGTGCCCGAGGTCCCATGGCACCATCACGTACGGACTGTGACCGAGCACGACGATCCGGCCGAACGCCATGTAATCCAGCGAGTCTGTCGACCCGACCGGCGGCAGGACGATCAGGACCGCCACGATCACCGCCGCGGTGATGAGCAGGGCACGCAGCGGCGGCCGCGCACCCTGCCGCACGGCCATCAAAGCCGCGGCAAGGCCCAGCCCTCCGACCAGCGCGGAGAGCCACAGCGCGACGGTGGCGGAGGCCAGGGTCAGATGCCAGCTGGCTAGCTCGAACGGCGGCCCGGTCCTGGGCATCGGGAGCAACGGCCCGGTCCAGGTGGCCCTGCCCAGCGATGTGGCCACCGTCACGGCGAGCGACGAGCCGATGCCGGCGACGGCGAACCAGCCTAGCCAGCGGGTCGCTGCGCGGCTCCCCGGCGTCGCCGACACAGGCGCCTGCGCGGGCACTACGACCGGGTCCGGCCCTAGCGGGGCGATCCCGGAGACGTCAAAGCCCATGCAGCGCCCATTCTGCGGTTGTTCGGAGTTCGGCAAAGGCCTTGTAACTCAAGGCGGCGGTAGTTGCCCTCTACCGCGGCCGCGAGTTTCCGGAACCCGGAAAGGCGGCGCTCCCGTCCTTCAATTTAGCAGTGTTCACGGCGATACCCCGACGGAGGATGCGGAAGCGTAATCTATTCAACACACGAGCTTTTTCTCGCCGATGCCAGTCCGGAGCGTGGCGGCGGCTGCCAGCGCGCTGAGATGCGCGAGAGGATGATGGCATGCCTGCGAGAGCGTGTCGCAGCGCCGATGCCGGTGTGCCAGTGCGTATTGCCGCGGCTGTCACGCAGATATTTCCGTTTGCAAAACAAAGGGCAGGCCTAGCTGGAGTCACGAAATTGTCTGTGGATAGTAAAGCCACAGTTAAGTGCTGAGTTTGCCGTCTGCTTATCAATTGCTGCAAGGCGCCTCCGCATATCCGGGGCTGCTGTTTAGCAGGCGCCGCTCGCCGGTTCACAGTCCGCCTCCGCTACCCGCAGGATCTCTGTTGACACAGTCGAATACACGTTCGATAGTGGTGTCGTGGGGACAGAGGTAGCTCGGGTCATCGAGCTGTCTCCGATGCGCCACCGGGACGATGTGCTCGCGGGGGAGGGCCTGCTGCCGGTGCTCCCGGCGCTGCGGGGTCTGCTGCCGGGCGGCGGGCTGCACCGCGGATCGGTGGTGGCGTCGGAGGACTGGGGACTACTGTCGCTGGCCCTGGTGGCCGGGGCAGTGGCGGACGGGGCGTGGTGCGCCGTGGTGGGCGTGCCGGTCATCGGCATGCGGGCGGCGGCCGGGGCTGGCGTGGACCCGGACCGGGTCGTGCTGGTCGCCGAGCCCGGCCAGCGGTGGCCGCAGGTGGTGGCGTCCCTGCTCGATGGCTTCGACATCGTGCTGCTGCGCCCGCCAGACCACCCGTCGGCACCGCTTCGGCGCAAGCTAGAGGCGGCGGCGCGACGGTACGGCAGCGTGCTCGTGGTTGCGGGGGACTGGCCGGGGGCGCAGTCCCGGCTGCTGGTGACGGATGCGGAGTGGACCGGGATCGGCGCCGGGCACGGGCGGCTGCGCGCGCGCCGGGCCGAGGTCAGCGCGTCCGGTCGCGGCGCGGGCGAGCGCCCTCGCTCGGCCTGGCTGTGGCTGCCGGGCCCGGATGGCACTGTCACGCTTGCGGCTGACCGGGCCGCGGCTGCCAACGATCGGGCCGGGCTCAAGGCCGGCTGGCTGGCGAGCAGCGGATGACGCGCCGCGAGTCCGGAACCGCGACGCCGCCGCGGGTGCTCGTGCTGCGCTGTCCGGACTTGCTGGGCGAGGCGGGACCGCAGGACCAGGACGGGAGTGCCGCAGCCCGGGCTTTCGAGCCGGCGGTCGCCATAGTCGAAGGGTTCTGCCCGCACGTCGAGGTACTGCGGCCGGGGATCTGCGCGATCCCGGCGCGCGGTCCGGCGCGCTATTTCGGCGGGGAGGCGAAGCTGGCCGCCGGTCTCGAGGCAGCTCTCCGCCAGGGCGGCTTCAGCTGCCAGGCAGGAATCGCCGACGGCCTGTTCGCCGCCGGGCTGGCGGCCCGCACCGGTCCGGGCGGGCTGCTGGTGCCGCCCGGGCAGACGCCGGAGTTCCTGGCGAAGTTCGGAGTCGGTGTCCTCGGCATGCCCGAGCTGTGCGAGCTGCTGCCAAGGCTGGGTATCGAGACGCTGGGCCAGCTAGCCGGGCTACCGCCCGCCGAGGCAGCCAGCCGGTTCGGGCCGCTGGGAAAGCTCGCGTGCCGGCTGGCCCGCGGGCTCGACCCGCGCCCGCTGATCCCGCGTCCGCCGCGGGCTGACCTGTCCGCAGCGATGGAGTTCGACCCGCCCGCCGAGCAGTCGGAGCCGGTGGTCTTCACCGCCAAGGCGCTGGCCGACCAGATGCATGACCGGCTGAGGGCCGCCGGGCTCACCTGCGTCCGGGTCCGGGTTGACGTGCGGTGCGCGGACGGGACGGAGGCCAGCCGGCTGTGGCGGCACGACGGCTTGCTGTCGGCGCTGGCGGTCGCCGAGCGTGTCCGGTGGCAGCTCGACGGCCGGAAAAGCCCGGGCGGCATCACCCTGCTGCGCCTGGTCCCGGACCAGCTGGCGCGCGCAACCGGGCGGCAGCTGGCGCTGTGGGGTGACGCGGTCGTAAGCGACCGGGTCGCTCGTGCGGCTATCCGGGTGCAGGCGATGCTGGGACATGAGCGCGTGGCCCGTCCCGTGCTGGCCGGCGGTCGCCGGCCAGCCGAGCAGGTGCTGCTCGTGCCGTTCGGCGACGCCGGGGCGCCGCCGCGCCCGGCGGATCGTCCGTGGCCCGGACAGATTCCGGCACCGGCGCCAGCCACCGTGTACCCGGTGCCCCGGCCGGCCAGCGTGACCGACTCCTCCGGCGCTGCCGTGTCGGTCAGCGGACGGGCCGGGCTGTCTGCGGCGCCGGCCCAGTTGTCGGTCGACGGCGGCCCGGTCGGCGCGGTCACCGCATGGGCCGGGCCATGGCCGGTCACGCAGCGCTGGTGGGACCCGCAGCAGGCCTGCCGCCAGGCCAGGTTTCAGCTCGTCACCGGTGACGGGGCCGCCTGGCTGGCGGTGCTGCAGGACGGGCGCTGGCTGATCGAGGCCCGCTACGACTGACACCAACAGGGCGCGGTCAGGCGTCAGTGCTCGCGCTGTCTGTGCAGCCAGACCGGGATCACGAGCGCCCCGGCCGCGACCGCAGCCATGACCGCGACGACCCTGACGGCAGCGGAGGCCGATCCCGAGGGCAGCACCGGCACGGCCGCGGCGCCGACCGCAAGGCCAAGCAAGCCAAGGCCGGCCGCGAGCAGCGGAAGCTGCGGTCTCAGCACCCTTGCTCGCGCGCCGGTCTCGACGAGGTGCACGGCGAGCAGGTAGCCGAGCAGCGCCACGCCGAGCAGGCCGGTGTGCCACGCCCTGGCCGGGTGCTGGACTTCCAGTACCAGCACCGCGACGGTCATCACTTCGCCCCACGGGATTGTCCGGATGCCGCTGGCGAGACCCGCGATGATCCGCTCCGGGGCCGAGAGGACTAGGTCATCGGGCAGCGGGATGCCTGCGAGCGCGAGCTGTGCGAGGCTGGCCAGCCCGCCGAGAGCCGCGCAGATCACGGCGATCCGTGGCCAGACCCCTTGCTGGCCGGGCAGGGCGGCCCAGATGATGAGCGCGGCGGTCAGCGCGCCGATCAGAGTGAGCGTGCGCACGCGCGAGTAGCCGACTGCTGCGTGCTGCGTGTGACTGTTCACCGGTGCACCACCATGACCCGGCGCGTGTACGGCGCGAGCGGCTCGTCCAGGCTGCTAGTCCCGTTCCAGTGCGCGACCGGCACGCCGATCTGGGTCAGCGAGAACCGGATCGCCTCCTGCTCAAGCCGCCACATTCGTGCGGCCAGCCCTGAGATCATGCTCCGGTCGTGCCGCGGCCCGGTGTTCAGTACGTCGACGACGAGCACGCTGAAACCGCGTCCGCGCAGGTCGCGCACCGCCTCGATGAGGCGCGTGTCGAGCAGCGGGCTGAAGACAATGATCAGTGCCCCGGGTGGCAGCGCTGCACGCGGCAGCCGGGTGAGCGACGCGGCCGGCTCCCAGCCGAACGGGCTGGAGACCAGCAGATCGATCAGCCGGTGGAAGTGCCGCTGACCCTGGCCGGGGCCCACCCAGGTCAGGTGGCCGCCGAAGATAATGAGGCCAACCCGGTCCCGCTGCGATAGGTAGCGGGCTATCGCCCCGGCGGCACCGCGCAGCACCAGGTCCAGCGAGCTTGACCCCGGCTCGCCGACGTCCGCGGTCGTGTCCGCGATGACGACGGTGTTCTGGGTGCGTTCGGCGGCGAACGTGCTGAGGTGCAGCGTTCCGCGCCGGGTGGTCGCTGGCCAGTTGATCCGCCGCTGCCGGTCTCCGGGCACGAACTCGCGAACCCCGGCGAACTCAGACCCGTCCCCGGCTGCCCTGGCCGCGTGCTCGCCTAGCCGGCTCTGCAGCCTGCTCAGCACTACGCTGCTGCCGAGCTGCGCGGGCAGCGGCCTGCACTCAACCTGAGGCAGCGTGACGGCGACCTCCCCGACGGTCAGCCGGTACGGATCAGGCAACGTGACCAGGAGACGGCCGACCGGGCGGTTACCCCAGCGCTGCGGCATGAACGGCAGCCGCGCGGAGCGCGGTTGCCGCCCGTCGCCCGCCTTCGGTGCGGTTACTGGAGGCCCGGCAGCGATGCCGTCGTCGGGCAGGATCGCCAGATCGGCCTCAAACTCGCCCGGGTCGGCGACGTCGACGAGCACCGCCGACTCGGTGCCCTCGACGAGCCGCGAGGCGACGAGCGATATCTGCACACTTAGCTGCGCTGGACGGTTCGCCCGGATCGTCGCCAGCAGCAGCAGCGGAGGTGCGGCGAGCCCCGCGAACTCCGGCCGGCCGGTAGCCACTGCCATTACGAGCCCGGCGAGCGCGAGGGTCAGCAGCCGGCGGGCGTGCGGCGACAGGTCCCACCGGACAGCGAGCTGCCGGAACCTGGCTCGCCCGGTCTGATCAGGCACTGTTTCTCGCCGGGTCGGTCTGCGGCGTCGGAACACTGCCGAGCAGATCCGCCACGATGTCGTCCGACTTCACCTGCCGGACCCACAGCTCAGGCCGCAGCGTGATCCGATGCGCCAGGGCTGGCACTGCGATGCTCTTGATGTCGTCCGGGATGACAAAGTCACGCCCGCGCAACAGCGCCTGGGCCCGGGCCAGCTGGGTGAGCGCCAGCCCGCCGCGCGGGCTGGCGCCAACCTGGATCTGTGCGTGCGCGCGCGTCGCCTGCACGATGGCGACCACGTAGTCCACGAGGTCGCGGGCGATCTCGACCTGCTCGAGCGACTCCCGCATGGCGATGACTTCGGCGGCGTTGGTGGCCGGCTGGAGCTGAGCCGCCTCCTGCCGCCTGTCGATCCGGCGCTGAAGCATGGTCGCTTCGTCGTCGCTGGTGAGGTAGCCGAGTCGCAGCCGCATGAGGAACCGGTCGAGCTGAGCTTCGGGCAGCTCGTACGTGCCCTCATACTCGATCGGGTTATCAGTGGCCAGTACCACGAACGGCTGCGGAAGCCGCCGTGTCACGCCGTCCATACTGACCTGGCCCTCGCCCATGGCCTCCAGCAGCGCTGCCTGCGTCTTCGGTGGGGTCCGGTTGATCTCGTCTGCCAGCAGGAGCTGAGTGAAGACCGGGCCGGGCCGGAACACCATCTGCCCGGTCCGCTGGTCGTACAGCGGCGCGCCGACGACGTCAGACGGGAGCAGGTCGGGCGTGAACTGGATCCTGGCGAACTCCAGGCCGAGCGTCGTGGCGAAGGATCGCGCGATCAGTGTCTTGCCGAGGCCAGGCAGGTCCTCGAGCAGCACGTGCCCGCCCGCCAGGATGCCCATCAGCACGAGCTCCAGGCTGCGCCGGTGACCCACGACCGCACGCTCGATCTCGTCGAGGACGGCCGCGCAGCGCTCGGTCGCCTGGCCGGGGGTCAGCTTCTGGTCGGTCACAGGCGCTCCAGTCGATCGATGATGATGGCCAGCGTTCGCGGCGGGATGCCCCGGATGTTCTGCCGCGTTTCAGCGGGGCGGGATGGATCGAGCCAGTACCAGAGCTGATCGTCCTGCCTGGCGCGGAAAGCGCCCTGCCCGGTGCCGAGCAGCAGCCGCCGGGCCGCAGCCGGGTCCTGATAGAGATTGACGTCGTGCCGCGCGGCCAGCCGGGCGGCGAGCAGATGCTGCAGAGTCAGACGCAACTCGGCGTCATAGCTCACCATGCTGGCCATGGCGGTGCTCACGCTGGCGCGTTTGCGCCAGAAGCCGAAGAAGGTGGCGCGGCCGCTGGTCCGCGATGGCCCCGCCGGCAACCGCGGGGCAACGGCACCGGGCACGAGCCCGCGCAGCAGGACGAGCAGCACGACCGCCCAGATGATCAGCGCGAGCACGGCAGCGCCGGCTCCCGCGTAGCCGTACACCGCGGCGCTGGTCGTCAGGATCAGCGCCGCGGCGACCGCTAGCTCAGGCAGGCAGCCGCGCCAGCCGTCCCCGGTGGCACCTGAGCGGCTGCCCCGTCGGCCCGCCGGTCCACTCGTCATGGTGTCGCTCCCCGAGCGGACGGGCTGGATACGGGGCCCGTGTTCTCGCGGCGCGCTAGCTCGGCCGAGATGGCGTCGAGTGCGCTGACGGCTTCATCCCTGGCAGCGGCTGGCAGCACATGGGAGGAGTACCTGGCCTCATAGAACAGCGCGGTCAGCCGCCCTGCTGCCGTGCCGTGCACCAGTCCGGATCGGGCGGCCCTCGCGAGAAGCTCATCGGGTGTCCCGGCGACTTCGCGCGCCGTGCCCGCACTGGCGAGGCTCTCTTCCATCGCGACATAGCAGGCTATGATCGCGGCCTGCGCGTCATCAAACGACCGCAGCGCGCGGCGGCCTGACTCGATGGCGGCGCGCATGCTCGCGTCATCGCCGTCTTGCAGCAAGGCCACGTCGGCAGGCCCGGCCGGCAGCCGGCGCAGGATCACCAGCACGCAGGCCACGATGGCCGCGAGCAGGAGCAGTGCCAGCAGCGCGTAGGTGATGTAGGTGACGTCCACCGAGCTGCGGGCAGGTACGAGCCGGTTGGCGAGTCGGCTGGTCCCCGGTCTCGGCTCTGGCGCCTTGACCGGGGGCCTGGTGTGCTCCGGGTGCGGGTTCAGACGGGTGAGCCCGGCCAGGACGGCGACCACAACCATGCCGAGCGGAATCACTCGCAGCAGGCCGGCTCGCAGCAGGGCGGCAAGGTAGCCGGGCGCGGGACGGCGCCAGGCGATGAGCCGAAGGGCGAGGAGCAGCGCGGCCAGCACGAACTCGAAGGCCCCGGCGAGCGGCAGGACCTCCTGGTGCCACGGCCCGGTACCGGCGACCGCTGGCCCCGCGCCCCGGACCCCGGCCAGCACGACGATCAGTATCAGGCCGACGAGAACGGGTCGCGCGTACTGAGCCGACCACGACAGCACGTCACGAGTCTCAAGGTGAGTCGCCTGCTTGTCCCGGTCGGACACTGATGGCTTTCTGTAGCGCTGTCCGCTACGAAGCAGTAGCGGCTGGTTGCTGCATCGTACGCACAACCGCCGAGGCCGTGCCCCGGGCCACGTGCATAGTGCGCAACGTGCGTCCGCGCACCGGGCCGTGCCCCTGGCTGGGGCGCGGCCCGGTGCGCGGCGGGCTAGCTCACCATGGCCCGATCAGGCCCGCGTCGCCATCACGGGTAGCTGACGAGATCGACTGGTGTCCCTATTCCGGGGTTGTTAGTCCCGGTCACCGGGCCGCCGACGCCGTTGATGATCGACTTGTCGCCGCCTTGGTTGCCGAGGTAGACGACGAGAAGATCATGGAATTGCACGCCTGGCGTGTCAGGGGACTGGAAGGCCTCGTCGGCATACACCGTCGCCGTGGTCTGGATGAACACGATGTAGCTGCCCATCCCGTAGCCCTGGAAGCTCTTGACGTTGCCAGTGACCAGGAAGGAGGGGTAGCCGTCCTCGGTCGGGCTGGCCATCCAGGCGGCCTGGCTGGGCGGGTCGTAGGGCATCTCGTTCTGGAAGAAGATGTCCGTACCGCCCTGGCCGCTCCAGATCACCTCGTTTTTCTGGTAGTGCTCCACGGCCAGCCCGTACGCGGTGACGTCGTTCCCGGTTACCTCAAGGCCGGTGTCGGCGGTGTTGAGTGTCCAGCCCACGTCGTTCCCGTGGTCGGCGCGCCAGGCCCAGAGATCGTCGATGATCGAGTCGCTTGCGTTGTCCTGCAGGCTCACCGTCGCGCTCACCGGGGTGGTCGCGGCGCCGCCGATGCGGAAGAAGACATCCTGGATCAGGTCCGGGTCACTCGCATTCGCCGGCCCGGATGTCCCGACCGACATCAGGACCGGCGAGTTGACCGGACCAGCGTCGATGATCACGCCGGAGACCTTCACCCCGATGTTCGAGACAACCCTTATGGCCGCGGTGCCATGCTGCGGGACCAGGGTCGCCATCCCAAGTCCCAGCACCACCGTGTCGGGATGCGGGACCACGATCGGCTGATCCAGGTTATAGACGCCAGGGGTGAGGATGAGGTTCTGGCCGCCCGCCATCGCCGCGGTCATGGCCGACGCGGGCGTGCCCGGGCTGGCTATGAAGAACTTCGACAGCGGGATAGAGTTGCCGGGCTCGTTGCCGCCAGCCCAGGCCGGGCCCGAGGAATTGTGCTGGACCCCGGGGACAAAGACGCTGTAGTTGCCTTGCGAGTCGGTGTAGAGGAACGGTTCTTCCTCGGTCACCGGGCACGTGGCAAGCGTCGTGTAGGGGTTCGCGCCCGTCACGCCGAACGACTGCGCGGGAGCGCCGGGATCTCCGCAGAAGACCTGGTTCCAGACGCCGTTGGTCCAGTTGTCCAGATCGCTGTTTCTCGTGACCCACTGCTGCTGGGAACCGTTGGTCACGCCTGCGCCGCTGAACTGGGAGTCGGCAATGAACCCGCCGCTGGCGTAGTCCGGACCTCCGTTGCAGTAATCCATCAGGGACACGTTGCCGTTGACGACGACTCGCCGCATCGGCGCGGCCTGCGAGACCGCCCAGAAGTCCGTTGCGGTCTGGCAGCCGGTGCCGCCGGCGACGTTGATCGTGAGGTTCGACAGCGACCGCCAGAAGTTGTCCAGCGCGATGCAGTCGGTACCGAAGCACTGGTTGTAGACGTCGACCGAGCCGTTGATGACGACGTCGCCGGGGTTCAGCCCGAGGCCTGCGACGGTGGTGTAATAGCCGACCTGGAAGATCAGCGGATCCGCTGCCGAGCCGTAGGTACCGGGCTCGAACAGCAGGGCGTAGCGCTGAGTGCCGAACTGGTTGCTGACCTGCTGGCTGGCGATCGAGTCGACGGTCGCCTGGATCTGGCTCTGCGGCATGCTCGGGCTGAAGATGTAGACGTTCGGGCCGAAGTTCGGCTGCGAAGCGCTCGCCGGGCTGGCGAGGGCCGAAGCGCCGGCGCCTAACAACGAAGCGGCCGCCATCGCCGCGACGCCGGCTATCCACGCGAAGGCGCGACGCCGTGGAGCTGCGCTGCGGCCTGTCGCAGCTGGATGTTCTGGGGTAGCTGTCACTGTTGTCGTTCTCCTCTCTCGATCTGCATTCCAAGAGGCCCCGGCGCGGAATGCCGGCGGCCGCGGCTGGGCAGGTCCTGCGGGCAGCCGCAGCTGCGTCGCAGGACGAGGCTGGTCGGCAGCAGCTCGACCTGGAGCGGCAGGTCGGGCGTGGCAATGCGATCAAGCAGCCGGGTGCACGCCTGCTCGCCGAGCAGCCGCATGGGCTGGTGCACGGTGGTGAGTGACGGATCGGACAGGCTGCCGGGAAAGATGTCGTCGAACCCGGTCACCGCCAGGTCTTCGGGGACGCGCACGCCGCCACGGGCGAGGGCCTGCAGCACGCCGATCGCCATCTGGTCGTTCGCGCAGACGACGGCGTCCGGCAGATCGTCCCGGCTGGCCAGCAGACGCTCACCTGCCTCGACGCCGCTCTGGACGCTGAACCCGCCGCAGTGGGAGCCGACCAGCACGGTGCTCGGATGCGCTTGCAGGACATCGCTGAGTCCGCGCCGGCGCTCGATGGCGTCCGGCGCCGTCGCAGGCCCGTCGACGTGGAAGATCCGGCGCCGGCCGTGAACCTTGACCAGGTGCATGACGAGAGCCGCCGAGCCATCGCGGTTGTCCGCCGTGACGACGTCGGCTGACTGTCCGGCCGGGTCGCCGGCGACGGCCACCACGGGCATCCGCTCCGACAGCCGGGCTAGCTCGTCGGGCGGGACGAGGCCCTCGCCGACGAGCAACCCGTCGACCTTGCCGGACAGACCGTGCAGCCGCGCCAGGTCGGCGTCGTCGCCCTCTCGCAGGTAGGTGATGAGCAGTGACCAGTTGAGGTCGCGTATGCGCTGCTCGACGCCGCGCAGGATCTCGTCGTAGAACAGCAGGCTCATGCTCTCGATGTCGTACTGCTGCGGCGCGAGGCGTTCGACGCAGACTAGTCCGATGATGTTCTTGCGCCGCCGCGACAGGCTCTGCGCCGCGCCATCCGGCACATAGCCCAGCTGCTGGATGACCTCGAGCACCCGCGCACGTGTGCTGTCGCGGACCCGGTCCTGCCCGTGCACGACGCGCGACACTGTCGCGGTCGACACGCCCGCGAGCCGCGCGACGTCGTAGAGCGTCGCGTTGACGCAGGACCTCGCGACACGGGTGCCCGCCGCAGGCCCGAGCTCGTCGGGCGACCTCGGCGCCGGCGCATGGACGGAGGCACGCGGCCCCGTCGCGTTCGCGGAGACGTCGGTCGCCATCGGCCCTGCGGAGTCGTGAGCGGGCCCATCCGGTGCACTCATAGGGCCGGCGGGAGCCAGGCCGAGGTGTTCTGAGAAGCCAAGTGCGACCCCCGTGAGGAAAGGGGCGAAACCACGTAAATGAGTGAATCTAACCGCTTACATTGGCTGATCTAACCGCTTACACTAGATCGCGTCTAGAGGCCGGTCAAGGGCCTGAAGTCATGCCGCACAACGTTCCGGCAACACAGGGAGTGCTCGATGACCGCAGCGGGGATCGGCTCGGACGGCGTCCTATCTTTCCCGGCAGACTTCACCTGGGGGGCTGCCACGGCTGCGTACCAGATCGAGGGCGGCGCAGCGGCCGACGGTCGCGGGCCCTCGATCTGGGACACATTCTGCCGGGTACCTGGGGCGATCCGCCGTGGCGCGACCGGAGATGTCGCCTGCGACTCCTATCACCGCTACCGGGAAGACGTCGCGCTGCTCGCCGGACTCGGCCTGACCGGTTACCGGTTCTCGATCTCGTGGCCACGAGTCCAGCCGGGTGGTACCGGGCCGGTGAACCAGAAGGGCCTCGACTACTACCGCGCTCTGCTGGACGAGCTCGCCGCGAACGGGATCGCCGCAGCCGTCACGCTCTATCACTGGGACCTGCCACAGGAACTCCAGGACGATGGTGGCTGGGCGGTCCGGGACACCGCGCAGCGGTTCGCTGATTACGCCGGGCTGATGGCCGAGCAGCTTGGTGACCGCGTATCGCGCTGGATCACGCTGAACGAGCCCCAGGTCGTCGCCAGTCACGGATACCGCGAGGGCGGGCACGCTCCGGGCGTGGCTGACGATGCTGCCGCGGCGGCCGCCACGCACCACTTGCTGCTGGCGCACGGCCTGGCGGCCCAGGCGCTGCGCAGTGTGCGCGCCGCGACTCCGGTTGGCATCACCCTGGACATGCACCCGGTCCGGCTGGCCGACGGATCTTCTCCGCATGCTCTCGAGGAAGCCAGGCTGGTCACCGACGCCGACCTGAATGGCCTGTTCCTGGAGCCGATCCTGCACGGGAGGTATCCGGAGCGCGCCAGGGCGGTGCTGCTTCCCGGGCCGGAGCTGATCGCTGACGGCGACTTCGCGACCATCAGCCAGCCCCTCGACTTCCTCGGCGTCAATTACTACTCGCCCGTGTTCCTCCGCGCCGGTGACCCCGACGACCTGCGGCGGAACGAGGGGCCCGCGGACTGCGAGCTCCCGGGCGTGGTCGAGTACCGGCCCGCCGACCTCGACCGGACGGCAATGGGCTGGCTGGTCGACGCCGACGGCCTGTATGAGCTGCTGGTCCAGGTATCCGATGCGGCACCCGGCGTGCCGCTCTACATCACCGAGAACGGCTGCGCATCAGAGGACTACGTCGATGCCGCCGGCACCGTTAACGACGTGGACCGGATCGACTACCTGCATCAGCACCTGGAGGCGGCAGCCCGCGCAGTCAAGGCCGGCGTCAATCTGGCGGGCTACTACGTCTGGTCACTGCTGGACAACTTCGAGTGGGCGTGGGGTTACCAGCGCCGGTTCGGCATTGTGTACGTCGACTTCGAGACACAGCGGCGGATACCCAAGAACAGCGCCCGCTTCTACGGCGAGATCGTGCGGGCGAATGCAGTTCCGGCATTCCCGCTGGACGGGGTTGGCTGACCGGTCGCTCGCTGGGCGAGAGAGACCTGAAGACCAGGGCGGCGCGGCCAGGCTGCATAGGCGATTCCGCAACCGAGACAGCTAGCTGCCTTCCGGTGCGTGAGTCCGCGGCTCGGGGTATCCGCGGTCTGGCTTCCACAGCTCGAAGACCTTGCCCGCGAAGGTATGAACGTATCCGCAGCGGTCACAGATGAGGGCAGTGCCAGAGCGATTAGCCCACTCGATACCGAGAATTTCCATGCCACTGGTGTTGAGCATGATCTCCCTGGCGGTGAAGTGGCGAGCCTGGCAAACAAGGCACTGGAAAGGCGCCCGGCCCGAACCGATCGTTACGAGGTTGGACTTTGCCACCAAGCACCTCCATGCCCGCGCACCAATGGGACCATTGCCGAGCTGAACAGGGCAAGCCCCGTGAACGGACATGTTTAGGACGCCCCGGTACGTCTGCTGGCTGCATCGCTTCGCCCGCCGGGGCGTCAACGATCCGTTGAGCGGGTGCTGAGCGATCAATCTGCGGATGGTGGCACTAGGAGAGCGCAGCGGCAATGCAAACGCTGAGGCCCATGCATGCGAACACCACGCCGACCGCACGGGTCAGCCAGGCCCAGCGAGCCGTCCTGCGTTCGAGGTCCTCCCCGTAGGGAGTTAGGTCGTCAAACCACACCCACGCGCGGAATCGCGTTAACGCGGTGGCCAGGCCCTTGAAGTCGACGGCGAGTATTAGGCCTACAGTTGCGAACACCGCACCGATGACAGCCTGCAAGGTCGTAAATGCAAGGTCAGACATATGGCCTTCCGGCGGATGAACCTACGGGATTGAACATACCGTCGTAGCGGCGCGGCAGAACGGGCACCCGGACGCCCGCCTGCGATTCAGTGGGGTGGCATAAACCCAGGCACCGGGATCGGGGACGAATCAGGTGGCTTGGGTCTCGGCGGCTTGCGCTGCGGCGCGCTCCAGGTTCTCGGCCATTTGCTGCAGGATCTGCATGGTTCGGTAGTAGTCGTCTTGGGTCAGGCCGATGAGGAATGTGGAGCGGAACAGCTCATTCAGCCTCTCTTCGATTGCGGCGTGCCCGGCCTGGCCGGCTGCGGTGAGTGTGTAGCGCCCCGCGTCGTCGCGTGTGAGCCAGCCGCGGCGGGCCAGCTCGCCGGTGACCTCGTCCAGGGTGATCGCGCCAGGGCCCAGGAAGGGACGCACCGCGGCCGTCAGCCCGGCCGTGTCCCGCGGAGACTCGCTCAGAATGTGCAGGATCTGCCACTGCCGTCGGCTGAGGTTCTGGTCGGCGAAGGTCCGCTCCTGGGTGGCCTCGATGAGATTGTCGACGCGCTTGAGCCAGTAGCCAAAGCGGTGTGAAAGCTTGCTGTCCTCTGGCATGGGTCCCTCCGAAGGTTCAGTGCGCGGTGGCCGGTGGTCCGCACGGGTTCACGTCATGCAACGACGGGACAGCCGCGAGGAAAGTGACAACCGGGGTGGCTCAGCGAGCCAGGGACGGGCGCGTGAAGGTGTGCAGGTGGAAGATCCGGCCCGCGCGGGCATCCAGGCGGACCACCGCCGCGACCTCCTGGCCCTGGCGGACGACCACCGCAGGACCCCCTTCCAGGTCAAAGGGCTGCAGGGAAACGCCAGCCGACGGGCCGAACAAGTGCATGGCGCGCTCGGCGACGGCCTCCGCGCCGTGAACGCCAGGCATGGGGCCTACGCCGATCACCACCGGGAACCCGGCCGCTTCCGGGTCGAGCAGGCCGATCAGCCCGTGCACGTCGCCTCCTTCACAGACCGCGACGAAGCGGTCCGCCAGCCCGGCCGCGGTGGGGTCCGCAGGCCATGAGTCATCAAGACCGGCCGGATACGGGCCGGTCCCGACCGACAGGCGCGCGCGGCGGGCGAGCTGGCGGCACGCCGCCGGGGTGCGGCCGACCAGCCCGGCCACGGCGTCGAAGGGGAAGCCGAAGACATCGTGCAGGATGAACGAGGTCCGCTCCGCCGGCGACAGCCGGTCGACCACGACCGATAGCGCCTGGCGCACCTCATCGTGCAGCACCACCCGGTCTACCGGGTCAGGAGTGCCGGCCGGTGCGCTGGACGGCTCGGGTGGTTCGGCGGTAGCGGTTGCCCGGCGGCTCTCCGCCAGGTCCAGCCGGTCCAGGCACAGCCGGCGCGTCACCACCACCAGCCACCCCCGCACGTCGCCGATCGCACGGGTCTCATTCGCCAGACGGGCGAACGCCTCCTGCACCACATCCTCGGCATCCTCGTGCCGTTTCAGCATGCCCCCGGCGACCGCCAGGAGGTACGAGCGGTGATCCGCCCACGCGGCCTGAACCCGGGCATCGTGCGGCGACGGCGGCTCCACGGGCCTCCTCCGGCAGGTCAACTCCCGACTACTTCGTTACTAGCATCGGGCCTGCGCCCGTCTATTTCGCGCTGCTCGCCGGGTCCGCTCCGGGCTCGCCGGGTCCACGCCGCGCTCGCCCGAACGGCTGTGGGACTGCCGCACGTTGTTACCGCACAACGCGCTGCAGTCCCACAATGGGGGAGCCCAGGCCGGGCTAGTCGCTGCTAGAAGCCCTGACTAGTTCTGGGGCCGGCTCCGGTGCCAGTTCTTCGGCCACAGTGGCCTCGAGGTTCGGCACGGCGTGGTCGGCCGCCGATCCGCGCAGCGCCACCCAGCCCAGTACAGCGCCCGCCACGAGAAGAACCACGGTCAGGAGCAGGCCGTCGTGGTAGCCGTTCAGGAACGCGGCACCCGCCGATGCGCCATGGTGCAGTGCCTCGCCCTGCCGGGCCCGAAGCACTGCTCCGATGACGGTGATGCCCAGCAGCCCGGCCAGCTCGCGGGACGCGTTAAGCAACGCGGACGCGACACCGGAGCGCTCAGGGGGCATGGAGTGCAGCACGGCGTTGGTCAGCGGCACATTCATGAGACCGGCGCCAGCGCCGAAGAGGAGGAATCCCGGCATCAGGCTTGCGAATGTCGCCCCGCCACCGAGACGAGCGAACAGGTACAGCCCGGCCGCCATCAGGGCCATGCCGATCCCGACGGTGCGGTGGGTGCCCAGCCGCGGTGCCACCTGCGGCGCCAGCGAGGCGAACACTGCCATGCAGATCGCCATCGGCACGAACGCCAGGCCGGCCTTCGTGGGCGAGAAGCCCAGGATCGTCTGAAGGTAGATCGAGGTGAAGAAGTAGATGCCGAGGATTCCGAACGCCCACAGCATCATCATCGTCGTGCCGCCGCTGAACACCCGGGAGCGGAACAGGCTCATGTCCACCATCGGGTGCG
>Ga0123355_10002925_pt1 | contig 24277 bp, 15 predicted proteins | sample TergutEmb28metaG_3_FD_89872 | JGI IMG/M metagenome (GOLD analysis project Ga0123355, IMG submission 89872) | Embiratermes neotenicus P1 segment gut microbial communities from Petit-Saut dam, French Guiana - Emb289 P1 | ecosystem: Host-associated > Arthropoda: Insects > Digestive system > Gut ... | reverse complement strand
TTTTTGTACAGCTACCTCCCTCCAACGTGGCCACGCGTGGCCACGTTGGAGGGAGGTAGCTGTACAAAAATATGTCCAGTATCGGAGGCTGCAGTTACAGTATTGTGTTCTCCTGATGATGGGTATGGTTGACACCTGAAACATGTACAGTGAACTTGCAGAGTAATAAATAGACTGTTTTGTGTTGCATCTAGTTGGACAAGTTTTAATATACAATTACTTTCGCTTGCGCAGACAATTCAAATATTTCGACGGTTCTGTAGATTTCCAAGCACTAAGTATAAATTAAACTTATATCAAATCTGTGAAAATCTAACTTTTAACACCATTTATCGTGATTAAGTTAATTGTAATACCTAACTTTAAATTCGCTGGTGCGTTATGTTGTTGGGGGAATGCGGAAACCTATGATGGTATCATAAACTTGTTTAAGTTTGACAGAAAGAAGAGTGGGTTAAAATTAAGCCACTAAAAAGAGAGGCGACAAGGGCAGAAGTGCACAAATTTTCAAAATCCTTAGAAGCCACCACAAAATTCTAGGCACTTATGGTGCCATGAAGCAAATTCCATTCTGGGGGGTCCAAAACTTTCAGTTGACACCTTACAAAATTTAGTCTACGCAGCGACCTGTTCCTAGGATTTATGCAACACTGGAATACAGAATTAAAAAAAGTTTTATGTTATTAATACGCTGATTATCGCTTTAGTAACCATCCAACACGTCGTCTTTTATGATAATACAACTGATCTGCATAAATTTTACAGTAAGCATCTCCTAGGTTTTACCAACTCTAAGCGTGAAATTGACTACGCCTGCAGTGTCGACGTTACGAATTGGTACGTCTAAACTTCCAGTCCCTCACACATCATTAGAGAGTGATGCCTAATCAAACTGAGGGTCTCTGTTGTGAAAATCACACGCTGAAAATACCACTTCGTTCGACATTACGTCCGAGCTAGCCCTGACGTCAGCTGAGGAATATATTCTGCAGACTTTAAAAGCAGAGGCCTTCCATCAGCAAAATGTAGCACTATAAGAAAGAAATAGCCTCTTTCTTTCCATTTCATTAAGTTTTCATTGACATAATCCTGCCGATCGCACTATGGTCCTGGGGTCGACACAGCCTCTAACAGAAATGAGTGCCAGCAGTATTTTCTGGGGGTAAATGCGGCCGGTGCCTAAGGCTGACAACCTTACCACCATCCTGGGCCATTGCCACGTAATCTGGAAATCTTAACTTCCTGGAAACCTCTGGGCACCTCGGGCCTGTAATGGGACTGATTTTTTTCCCCCTTTCATTTGTATTTAAAATCATACTTCATAATGTAACTTACAAGTGCATTTGCATTAGTTGAAGAATAAAAGACCAAATTGATGTCACTTGCTATTTTATTTCACTTCTTATATACTCAACATGCTTCGGACATTAATATATCCATCATCAGGAGCTTGCGACTATTCTGTTGAATTACCACATCTGTCGTTTTGTTCTCGGTTCGATGTTTGTTGTAGTTTCGGTGTGGTTGGGTTGGAGTGGTATCCGTGTTGTAGGCTGAACCGAGAACAAAACGACCGATGTGGTAATTCAAAAGTACAGTCGCAAGCTCCTGATGATGGATATATTAATGACCGAAACATGATGAGTACATAAGAAGTGAAATAAAATAGCAAGTGACATCAAGTTGGTCTTTTATTCTTCAACTATTACAATGATGGACGGTCCAATAAACATAAAATGCATTTGCATTCGTTGGACTCTAAAACTAGTAGCTGTGTTCCATTTTGTGCCTTCAACAATACAGCGTTCATTTTAGCAATGGAGAGCACATGAAACTATTCAGTTACTGCCATGATAAGGACAGGAAGTATGAAAATGGAAATATTTATGCCCTGATGGATTGTAACAGGTTCTTCTTAAACTATTCCACCATATACAAAATTATAGACCGTCGCATTTCCTACGTTTGTAAGTGTCTTTGACAATTATTTTGGTAGAAATAAAATGTCATTCATTTGCGAAACCACCTTTAACAGGCAGCCATTCTATGTATTCACAGATGAAGTATATATTAGTTCATCGATATCGATGGAATCTGGTCTATTAACGCAATATATATGCATTTCCCGTAGATTTTCCATAAATGTTTGTGGCTGAAATATTGACTTCAAACTATTTATAGAGGCTTCACATAACCAATATTTGCTGAGGCTTGGAGATAATTGAGTCGCCACCGGGAAGCATTAAGGATAGCATTTACACTGTCGATATTTGAATTTTCCTTGTGATTTTAAAGGACATACATCCTTACAAAATGTATACTCTGAACAGAATAATCCGTATATTCTTCTCCGTCTCTACGGGAGTACAACCTGTAACCCTCCAAGATAAACTGAATTATTAAGAAGAATTGATATTCCATGGCAGTAAGAATTCAGGCTATGGTTTTTTGAGTGATTGTTTCGGAACTGGTAACAAAGGCTTCGTATGGAGTGACTGCCTCAGTCTTCGTTTATAAATTTATGGAGGCTGCGACTTCCTACGAAGGCGCTGGTAAGCATTTAGCATATTAAGATATATCCTAACCGAAGATCCTAACTGCAACATTATTACACATTTTCTCGGTCGGCCATTTCTTCTTCATCACATTATAGCGTATCAAGCAATCCGACTGAACAGAGTCCCTCTTAGGAAAATAAGGAACAAAGCTGACCAAAAATTTATTTTCTTTATGAAAAGAGAAATTTAATTATTACGTGTACATGTTTTAGAGATGCGGCCGGGGCGTGCTGCTAACCACTCACCCACTTCTAGTGCCGCGGTCATGGAAGAATACAGCTATACCTCTACCCACCCTCTGGGCCACACCGGGCCTGTAACGGGAACACTTTATCTTTATATGTTTTAGAGCCACCAACAAATGCACTTGAGATTATGGATGTGATTTTGGTAAGTAGTAACCACCGACAAGTTTTGGTCACCCATGTGGCCATCTTCAGGGGTGGTAAGAACAAGGATACAATTATAACTCTATTATATTCTTGTTCTTACCACCCTTCGGTGGTTAGGCCTACTATGTAATAAAATTACATTCATATATTCAAGCGTATTTTTGGTCTATCAAAGAATTGTGTACAACAGAAAAATTCACAGAACATGGATGATATAAAACTGGTTAAATACTACATTCAGATGTTCCCACCACTGGATTCTGTCCTGAGCCTAATATGTCCACCCCAAGTGTTCAGAGTCACTGTAATATTACCATCTCGCATAAATCTACATTTTTCGATTTGCCTCTTTCTTTTCGGTATTCCGATTAAAGTGTTGGGTGGATATTTTATCTCTCTATTCATACTACGCTTAAAAAATAATCAATAACAAATTATGTGATATAAGTTACTGCGCACAAAGCTGCCTTAAACAGAAGTTGCATACTTTTGCCTTAAGTATGTGTAAAATGGAAGTGTGGCTGGCTTCCAGATAAGAAGCGCTCTCAGCAACTGTTTGGCACAACGACTGACGTAAGTTTGTTAGATTTGCTGACGATGTCGGTCTAGTATGAGCTGCTTCCAGGGACTGAGATGTGAATTATTCCTTTAGGCCCTTATTTATATGCCGAAAGTTTGAAAACTCTGATAGACAGCTGTTCGAAAACACATTAATAAGAGTTATAAATAGCAGGCGACGTCTAGAGTTAGCAGACTGACGAAACAATGATATTTAAAGTTTTAAATTCATACGGTGGCTAATATGTGTAAATATCACTACATGTTCAACCCTTTTAAATGTACTTACGCCTGTTCATTTAGCTATGCTGTCAACAGCACAAATCAAGCGTATGTACCGTACAGTGACTGGATGACATGGTACGCGTAATAGTGATTGTGGGAGATAAGGCACGAAATGTCTGTGTCAGACTCATATTAGTGATGTTGACTGACTGCTAGCAGACAGTCAACATGAATAGTATGACAAATACCAATTGCTGTGAATACAGTATTAAGACTCCTGATGATGGACAGCAAATGTGTCCAAAACATGTAGAGTTATTTATCAAAATAAAGTTGAGAAATAGTGCAACTTGTTGGCTTTTGTTATAAGATATTTCACGATGCACGGTCCTCTGAATTCCAAATTCCATCCAAAACTTTGTCTTCAGAATGACCCAGCGTCACGTAATTGTCCTTGTCTTGTTGCATTTAGCGACGTGTTTTCGGCTATACATGCCTCTACTAAGCGTTAATTGTGAAAAGAGAAATAAACCACGTCTCATTTTCACATTAAAATATCTTATCATTATGTTTATTGGACCGTGCATCATCTTGATAGTTGAATAAAGAGAGACCAACTTGATGTCACTTGTTTTATTATTTCAATTATTTAATGCTCAACATGTTTCGGATGTTAATACATCCATCCTCAGGAGCTGGCGACATATTTGTTGAGTTATTTCATGGGTTGTATTGTTCTGGTTCGATGTGTGTTGGTGTTAGGTTGTGGTTTGGCTGGGGTGGTGTAGTATCCGGCTTCGGGCTTCAGCACCAACACACATCGAACCAGAGCAATACAACCAATGAAATAACTCAACAAATAAGTCGAAAACTCCTGAGGATGGATGTATTAACATCCGAAACATGTTGAGCATTAAATAATGAAATAATAAAGCAAGTGACATCAAGTTGGTCTCTCTTTATTCAGCTATCTTAATATTATTTATAAAATTCATTTTAGACACGCAAAATCAGACATCTGTTATTGGAATACGACACTGTGGCAGCGAACGTGATGTGATGTCACGGAGAAGACTCTGTGTATATTACAAAGTGATTATTAATCACGCTATTTGCATAAGGGAAGGGTCGGGGACGAAATACGTATAGATTCTGGCATGTGTTACCGCATAATTACCACAGGCAAATAATACTCCCCGTGTTTATGGCGTCATGTTAGCAAACGATTGAAAATTACATTTTCGGCATGCCGCAATATGCATTGAGAATTATCGTGGTATGAAAGAGCGAGATATGCGCGAGTTTGTGTGAAGTCATGTGATTAAAAACTATGAATGTTTAATTACAAAATTTGATTTCATTGTGTTAGTGGTGGTGGTGGTAACATGGTGACAAGCTGCTATGGGATCGCGTCAATTTATTTTCTGGCTGAGAGGTCTGCGGAAGCGGGGTAACCAGTGTCACAAATGCACAAATATGTCTGTACGAGTCAAATACTCTCATGTTATAATATGCGGATATAAAAAATAATATTGTACCTAATCATGATAATGATCATTAAGATGATGATAATGATTACGACGATGGTAATTTTCGGTGCTGGTGGGTAGTGCATTGTGGGTTATATTAAAATGGAAATAGGTCATAAATACACACTAATATCATATTATCACTTCGAACGCCACAAAATACAAATATTTTCAAATATACATAAATCCAAGACAAAATAGTGTACGCAGAATATATTTCTGAAGACATTTTAACATTGTTAGGTGAAACATGTCTTAAATTAAAGGTTCCATTCTTCTGGCTTATGACCTACATAACTGGACAAGCCATTCGCGACGTTTCGAAGAACCTAGTGATTTCATCTTTTAGGAACCCCAAACCCTTGGATATGAGTGGACAACCTTTCTTCGAAACTTCCGGGACTGATTAATCATGGTTAACGTATAGGCTATCTATAGTTTAACTACGATTGTGTACTTCCCATTAATGAATACTTACTGTTATTGCACACTGAATCCACGTTGATCCTGAAGACATCTTTTCAACGCAAGGTTAAAAGAAAATAAACTAGGCCTAGAGCTCCATATATTTAAAAATTTTATTAATACTTGTTGTTGGACCTGCAGGTCTTGGTAGAGAACAGTTCAAATGATAACAGAGCTGATAGGGTCTTATCCTCCTAATTGTGTCTTACGTTAAATTAAACTGAACCTGTTAGAAGTATTATAATTATGCGTTATTAGGTAACAAGTTTTGGTTACTGCTTGTGGATACACATTTCATTACCAACGAGGAACTTCTGACATCTAACAATTGGAACGCAACCACAAAACCCGTAGAAAGGTGTTTAATTATTCAGAATTTGTACCATGACGCATTTTAGGGGCACCGATAGTCTTTTTGTAAAAGGTTCCATCAAACAGCATATTCAAAAAACGGCCGGAGGCAGAAAAAGAACTTTACCACATTCGGAGTGCATAGATTTAGCAATGTTCGTGTGAACATACATAAACCGTACCTGAGAGCGATAGACAGCATTAATTAAATGTTGGTAAAATTGTTGCGCTACAAGAAGTGTTTAATTTGATAAATGATGTAATTAGTTGGAATAATATGCTTTTGATATACTCCCGTGGGATACATTATTAATGTTAACATGCGGACACAATGGTACTCAAAAACTATCTCAGTTTTACACACAATGCACGTTTAAAGAAAGTACAAATTAACAAATTTCTCGCAATGTACTTATTTACATTAGACTATTCGATCTTTTCTTTCCAAGTTCACTGCGTTTTTCCGTCTCTATTGTGAGTACGAGGTGACCATAGTCGTTTCTTTATTATGTATAAAGCTCCCTATGTCCGGAGCGTTCTGGAAACTTTAAAGCTACTCCACGACGACAAATTTTAGACAAGGTGTATGAAGCAAAGATCTTTTGCACTTTCAACGTCTTTTTTTCATTCAGATTATCTTCCCAACCTCGACTAAATTACTTTTGTTCCTTTCTATCTGCAAGCATATCTTTAATTCTCCGTGAATGGATTTTCATGAATATAGATAGAGGGATTTAAACGCAATTATTACAACAGGCTACACAGAGCAGTGGCTGTAAGTATGTGAACAGTTATTTCTCACATCAAAAGAGGAATATAATTTCAGGATGCCTGAGTTACAGGGTGTTAGGTCAGAGAATTTTAGAGGGATAAAGTTGCAGAAAGAACGAGATTATTGCATAAGTAGCAGATTCTTAAATTATGTTCTTGACAGAGTTTCGTGACAGTCAGTATATCAAGGTGGAAACGATTGACTGGAGACCTAATGAACATGGAAGATATGGGAAATGATTTCAAAATTTAAGACTAAAATTTTGAGTGAAAGAGGTTGCTTAAAATGCCTGTGCATAGCAACAGGATATAAAATGTGTAAAAGCTAGAAAGTAAGAGATGGACTGGATCGATTATATTCAGCACAAAGGCTAGTGGATGACTGTATGCAACAAGTCAATAAACCCCCAAGTTCTACAAAAGATGTATAATTTCTTAATTAGCTGCGTGGGTGTTAGCTACCAAAGAAAGATTATACCTTTTGATATTATATAGGACCCATGCACTACACAGAAGTAAAGATTATTCATATATAAACAGTGAATTATCTCTCTTTTTCTTTCCAATTCCTTTGAGGTCCAGACGTACTGTCTCATTCCAACCCTAGCCACGGTAGTTTGTATGGCTGCTTCAAAGTTTCTCTCCAGCAGCACATACAGACCTATAGCAGCTAGATATCCTGTTACCATACCCATGTATTCTTCCCTCCTCCCTCTGACGGTAGTGTTGAGTGCGGCCCAATCTTAACTCCTCAGCCAGTAACTGCGGCTATATGTAACTTCCTAAATTGTCGCTTATATATCTTTATTAGGGGCAATCTTCTAGCATATAACCCACCTGCTAACCCAAACCGGCGTCTTGCCTGGAAACGTCTCTACAAAGTGTACGCACTGCTGTTGGTAAATTCCCCTAACCTTAGAAATGAAAACGATCGTATTTTACAAGGTGTTCAACCGTCAACCGAACCAGACATATGGCATATTATATAGGTTTATAACTTCCCGCGTGCTATGGTAGGTGTCGGACCTCGTTCAACTCTCACACATGCCAGGCATCCGGTGGAAAGCAGTTTCAAATTCTTGCTTAGAAAATGCCAATATTGCATGCCTGATAAAACGGCCGCTGCGTTACTCAAAGCCTGTAATATCGTTGCGTGTACGGTTACACTGCACCCTCAGAAGTCTTAAGTGACACGGTTCAGCTTAATCTGTTGTATGTAACAGAAGTAATTTGTTTTATTCTCGAATATTCAGTACATTTCGTTAAGAATGGCTTTCATTGTACAAAACTACGTAGGGAACAGATCGTACGAAAAGAGTTGGAGGGTATTTAAAATAAGGTTTCACGGTGTTTCGCTGTCTTCGAAATCAAGCGTTTCTGCGAGTTGATGGGAGGTTATTTCCAACTACTACTGTAACGTGTTGTCAGTAAGGCCATTACCTTGACGTGCTTCAGTATTCTGGTTTAAATTGAACACTCTATAATATTAAATGTACAGAATTAAAACCTACATGCTAGTTTCCGACAAAAGGTCTTACGACTTATCTACATAGTATCTTCGTTGTGAAGAATCTTTCTGTCAAAAATTCAAGTAAGGCATATTTATTTAACTAACGGATTGAAATGTGAACCTAAACACCGTACAGTCTGACATTCAGAGAACCGTGCACCGTTATATATTCTTATAATAAAACCAGCGATATGCACTAATTCCTCAAATTTATTTTTGGAGTAAAACTCTACATGTTTCGGACAGTTTCTCTGTCCGTCATCAGGAGTGTAGCACTGTTCACACAGCAATAAGTACAGGGGTGCTGATAAGTCCTTAGCCCGACCAGGAAGGAAACAATCTAATGTTTCTGTCAGAATGGCGTGAATTTCCTTCGGCGCCTTCCCTTGCAGAAAAAAAAAACTTAATGACAGCTCGCGTCTCGATGTTGTTGAAATCGCGCGCGTCTCTGACATGCTTACTAGCAAGCAGTCAGCATAACGTCTATGACATATACGTACGACATGTACCTATTGCTGACTGCTTGCTCGCAAGCAGTCAGCATAGCCTGTATGACATAAACTTGCTGCTGTGTGTACAGTGCTAGACTCCTTATGATGGACAGAGAAACTGTCCGAAACATGTAGGGTTTTATTCCAAAAATAAATTTGAGAAATTAGTGCATTTCCTTGGTTTTATTATAAGAATACTGCACAGTTATGGGGTAATAACTCTCGTGACTAGGGATTTGTAAGTAATTACCTGTTGTGAATTCATAGCTGTACATCCAGGAACGTTGGTAGAGCTGTTGGTGTCAGTTCTCTTATGTCAACATGCCTCCAGAAGTGACTTAACAAAACAGAGTGTGTCGGTATATTTCAGTAACCTACAATTAACCCTTTAAACGCCTAGTTAAATCCCATCTGCCATCTGCTGGCATTATTAGGAGCTCACCATATTCTCCACGTTAGCAGGATAATGGTTAATGTAACATGTCTTCAAGTATATGTATAACAGAAAGGATTGTGTCTGGTGCATGACAATTAATTTAACCTTCCATACTATGCGGTTTTTTAAGTATACGACGAAGAATTAAACTTGCATGACACAAGCATCCACACTCTCCCATCTTTATTTACGGCCTGTTTCAATATAATCTTCCTTGACACTTAGCTGTCTGTCTTCCGCCTGTCCCCTGCGCAACATTTTTACGCATTTCTCATCTCTTCCAGCCGTCTTGTTATTTGCAGTACTCATACCGCTACCATGGTCTCCACAGATTAGCCAAGAATCTAGAAGTCACCTCATAAGCCAAAGCGCCAGAACTGTGATACAAAGCAAGCTCCACCGTCAGAACACACGAATATTAGGTGCAAACGTAGAAAATTTGTTCGCCAGGAATTTCTGCACATTTGCCACTATTGTTTACTTGTTCTGCATGAACACACTTGGCGAAGAATACAAATTGCAAATCTCCTTGTTATGTGCCTTTTCTGCTTCCTTTACATTTTCCCTAAGTGTGTTACTTTCAAGCATTATCAAGCAAACTGCCTTTTAATTTCGCGGAGACGAGCTGGAAATATATTCGGGTTTCTGAAAACAAGTTATATTGTATGGAAAACAAATTGCGAACTTTAATATAAAATATCAATTAAACGATTAAATAGTTATTTTCTGGTATATACCAATTATGCTGCAATAAATCCTTATGAAAATATGTGTTTCCTTATTAAGAGAACTATAGTTGTAATGTAATCATACTCGAACGAAACTGAGAGAGAGCACACTGTTTTCAGTTTAAAAAAAATATGGCTCTAATTGGCTAAATAGTAAGACTGAAGAAGGAATTTAAAGATACACTGACGTAGCAAGTTATGAATACATAATCCCTTCATATTTCAGCTTTTTTATCTACTGCGTATTGTAGTTAGAACAAAGATACATTTTCCAGCCTGACAACAGAATCATATTTCACATGTGACTAATTGAAATATAATGCAATGTGTACTTTTTCCCTATACAACTATGAGTACAAAAACTGTTAAAACAATGTTCCCCCAACATTCAAATGAGTTTTAAATTTAAATTCAACATGGGCCGTCACTAACCGTCACACGACTGTAACATGAGACAACTTTATGAACCAAAACTGTAACATCACAAATTCTATTTTTTTTTTTTTCGAAATGCCATTAACGTGGCAGCGTGTCGGACTTACATAATATTCCAAGTCCAAACCATAGGAAATTTCAAAGTTACTTGCCGTGGAAATTAGGTTTTCTTCCCCTTTTGTATCCTTCAGTGTTCTGTGAATAAATAATTCTCCTTCGGAATGACACGATTAAAGATTTCAATGAAACTTTAAAGTACTTAAAATTATTTTCTAATATATACCTGTTAGTAGTCATTATTTAAACCCCCTACTAACGAAGCTAATATGCTGGGCTGAGTTCGAATCCCTGCATGGGTAGAAATGCTTGTGTTCTGTTCCAGCACAAATGAAGATAATCACAGTTGTCATTTTATGAACAAACCAGTTCTGGGTTTAAAAATGTAGACGAGTGCTCATCATTCAGCATTCATGTTTCGAATGCCCCACATTGAATTCTGGGTCAGGAGACTGGCCGTTACATTAATCGCCAGTCCTTGTAGGAAAATCTGCATTTAGATTTTCAGCGTCGTATTTGACGTCGCTGTCAACTGCTAAGTTCATATCATCAGTCAGTGATATATGAGTGTGGATCGTTGGTCGAATGATAGCGACGGAGACAAAATAAGAACGCAGAGAAAAATCTGTCTTGCTGCGAATCTATCTACCACAAATCCCACATGGACTAGTCTCGGAATGAGGCCGAACCTTAGTGGCGAGAATGCGACTAACCTTTGACATACAGTGAGGCAAGCCCTGGTAGTAATACCTTAAAATTTGCCACTGCATTTTTTCCCGTATTGTTTCTAATCCGTCTTCAATTCTCATGATGCTAGTTAAATATATATAGCTACGAATTTCGAAAATTGTAGTTAAATAAATTGTAAGGGACAACAATGCAACCAAAATTTTCTTCAGAAAATTTGTACCCGTAGAAACAGACCAAGTTCTTAAATCAGCAATACACCTAGATATTCTTAGATTTCTTACATTTATTGTGTCACTGTATTAATACACTCTTGTAAGCCAAGATTTTTGAATGTATTCAATAAACAACCAAATGTATCTGTACTGGAACTCATAGTTTGAACGTAGGCTATTTGGTGGACATTACTGTTGCAGTATAGCACATTGCACTACGTTTTATTGCAAGTTACCCCATTACACCACTGTCTGTCGGTCAGGGGAACGGAAACAGAACTATCTGCAGCGATATTAAATGTCATTAAGGAAAGTTAGGTATGTGTTCATATAACGTGTAGCCTTTACACACCGAAACTGTGCTCAGAACGAACATAAAGACTTGACACAGGGCGGTAATGAGGAATGCGAATTTGTGATATGTTATCGGAGTACATAATGGCTGTATAAGATCAAGACTTCAGGGGATATATATCTCGAAGATTTAATGCAAAATAAATATGTTCAGTGAAAGGAAATCTATCTTCTCTCGTGATATGGTTCCTAATATGAACATGATTTCTTTAATTATTTTCTATTTTATCCAGTAGAGTCTGGATTTATAAATGAAAATTTACACACACAATTTTCCTTGAAGTTATTGTCCTGACTTACGAGTATTCGTCTTCTATTGAGCACGGCAGAGCTACTCAGTTTTAAGTAGCGCGTCTGACGTCCAGAGACAAGAAGGTTTTCACGGGCAGCAGAGTAGGACTTTTGGTAATGCTGCATTTAAACATATTGTCCTCTTATCGTTTTATGTATCTTTATTTCTTGTCTTAACTTTCGACATCAAAACACATAACAAAAAGGCTTTGTAATACATTTATCGCTAAAAAACCGAAGTATCTTCCTCCATCTTGTATAAGGAAGGCGCCTCCCCTTGGCCAGTACTTTATTAAAATAACACAGTGCCGAAATAAACAAATTATATTTATTACAACAGTCCAGCGCAGATGTATTTCTTCTGATAAAGGAAAATTTACCGGGAAAGTAGTGTTCCTCCGACCACAATTAAAGTGAGCTGTCAGTCTACAAATACATACGCCCACGTTAGCACAATTCTTTACTGCGGCAATGATGTCTCACTGTAGTCTCATGATGCATTAAAATGCTGCTGAGCAACAATACGCCGTTTAATATACGAGGCGTGTCTTTGAAGTAAGTGTTTTCTTTCTTTTCCTGACTTTACCGTTTTTCATCAGTGTAAACACACACTAGTTACCACTGAATCTTCCCCACTCGTGCTTCCAACCACCCTCCATAAAGTTTACGCAGTGTCGAGTCAAATATTGCCGTGTTCATGCTTGATAAAACAAGTGAGTAAACATCGAATTTTTGTGAAAATGAATAAAACTGCCATCAAAACCTTCAATTTTTACTTCAGGCTCATGGATTAAAACGGCAAGCGTACTTGAAACAATCTCACAGGACTTCAGAAGACGATCCGAAGTTTGGAAGTTTCGTAAAAAACAGCAAATTATTTCCAACTGAAACTGCATTGAAGTGAAACATAGCTACAGAAATTTCATTATTAAAGTTAGTTTATGAAAATCTCTCTCTCCTCCCCCCTCCCCCCCACCCCCCCGTGGCGCTCAGCCTTAGGTAGCCTCATTGTTGCTGTTTCGAGATCACACACAGACACACGCAGGCCCGGTAGCGATCACGTGGTCTGAGAGGCGCTACCAACACAACACGCACGTTCATGAAACTAGTCACGTTAATTAATAGCAATAACTCGTAAATCCCTAGAAGGAATAATGATTATGGTCGGCTAAAAGCATACTAGATTCTAGGAGGAAAATCTTTAAGTACGACAGACTGACGCAAGGAAAAGCAGCAAAAACAAATAAATAAATAAAGATACAAAGTTTTTAGCAACGTTTTTCTTACTGCATGAAATGTCTGTCCGTGCAACAAGGGTTTCCTCGTTAACGTGGCTATACTATGGTTTAATAAGACAATTCGAGAATAGATACTTAATGACAAGCACAAAGACTTAATATCTGTTTTGACTGTCACACGCAAAATCAACACTGTTAAGTACACCACTTTAGTGTGCTGAAAGCAGCAGAATAATAAGTACGAGAAATTTCAACTTCCAGTCTTGATGTTATGAAATATTGTCTTCGGACCCTAAGATATTCTGAACTCCCCATAATCACACCAGCGAACACAAGTGCTTTGTGCCGACGATGGTATCACTAATCATGCTTTAACTGTGCAGTGTCCTGAATGTATACAAATGATTACACGAAAAGCCAATTAGCTCGCTTCGTTCCAACTGCTGCCACCGTGCAGTACTCCCAGTGACTGATGGAGGGACGAAGCAAGAAGAACTGTTCGCACACTGTTTGTGACCGTCACAATAAATACGATTAACCGTTCGGTTTTTCATTGTCCACATTGCATGACCTCAGCAGCGACGAAAAGTACGACATGAAATTTAACTCTGTAAGCATACCGTATAAGGGTAAAACAATCCCACTACAGGCCTGGACAGACACTGAGGGTTCCAGGAGGTTGAGACTCCCAGATTTCAAAACAATCTGCACATGAAAGTGGTAAGGTTGTCAGTCTTAGGTACCGGTCGCTTTTACTCCCAAGGAAATATTCCTGGTGTTCATTTCTGTTAGAGGATGGGTCAACCCCAGGGACATAGTGCAGCCGAAAGCATTGTGTCAATGAAAAATTCCATTGACACCATCGGGAATCGAACCCGCGACCTTCCGGTTTGTAGCGCAGTGCCTCAACTAACTGCGCCACAGCGTGCCGGCAAGATTATCATGTGCGGAAATGAAAACAGGAATTGGTGTTTAAAAGTAAGAGTCTCTCGACATGAAGCAAAGGCTACTGGAAAGACGTGCATTTTCGTCTGTTTATATTTTGCATAATATTGCATTTGCTTGTGAATATTCTGAGAAGAACATCCCTGGAGAGATGAAGGCAAACATAATATTAATCTTATTTTAAGGAACACGAAGTTAGTCTATAAAGCGCACTTTCCTGTGTCAATGATTGCCTTGTTTAGGGTTTTACGCAGTGCAGTGTTCTTGATTTATTCTGACGTTTCAGACGAACCTGCTTTCATTATCTTAAAGGTGGCTGTACTTGATTCAGGTAGATATTGAAGGGGCTGGACCGAAAAAATATATTTATCTCAGTAATTAACTAACTTGATACACAATCTTTTTGTTTTACAATAAGTTTATTTCATGCCCCTATATGTTTCGAGCACATGTCCTCATCATCAGGAGGTCAAAATTGCATTACACAGCTTCTGATATCATCACACTGAAACAAGTGAGCGGTCTAAAATTACTAAAATACAATTCTATAAATATGAGTAAATTGTAGTAAAATTTATGTGTGAATTTTTCGGGTGTGATTACTGTGTATTACTTACTATAAACATGTTATGTCATGTAGAGGTTATGTTTATCCAATTATTAAACTTATTAGAAAGGTACTATGTCCATTTACATTTATGTTTGATTAGTTTATCTAGTCGTAAAATTGTATAAATTGCTGATTAGTTGTTGTATCTATAAGGTTATGTTTGTCCGGTTGTTAGAATTGTTAAAATTACGATGTCTATTTACATTACCTATCTAAAAATGTTGTGTTTATCTAGTTATTAAGATTGTACGTTGTCTATTTACTGTACATTAATTGTTGAATCTACAGAAAATGCAACTTGGCTGTTGTTAAAAAGTGCTTATCCTATAGGTGGCCATCTGGTGCACAGGTTGAGAGAGGACTGTTTGGAATGCATGGGATTGTGGGTTAGGTGTCAAGTGGGTTATGACGAGTAGTATTTGAATGAAGTAGGTCAAACATAGGATTACGCTCGTTCAGATGTTTTTCGGGGATGAGTTCATTACTATGGTGGAGCGACTGGATGTACATTTGTTCGTATGGAAGCAAAAGTGTCGGTGTGTTGATCTGCTTGAGAAGAGTCACAGTGTCATCAATGTTACCATATTCATGTCTGCAGTTAATCATATGTAGTGCATATGCCGAGCGAGGGTCATTGTTTTTAATGTACTGTATGTGTTCCCGGAATCTTGATTTTAAGTTTCGACTTGTCTGCCCGACATACGCTTTGTGGCACGTCTTGCACGTAATTTTGTATATTCCACTTTTTTCTTGTTCTTGTAACCGGGTTGGTGCTGTGGGTTTTATGAGATAGTGCAATGTTGTTGTAGTCTTGAACGTTATGTCTATATTCGTATTTCTGAACAAAGAAAATATGTCGGTTGTGAGGGAATTGGGGGAACATTTGCCAGTCAACAACATGTAGTTCGGAGCAATCAAACTTCAATGCATATAGTAGAAACCCAAAAGATTATAACAGTTTGAACAAAAACAGCCTTTAAAACAACAAAACTTATAGACTCAAATCTTGCAGGTGAAGTTGAAATGGTTGGTTCTGATGTACCGGTACAGGAAAATGAACCAGCTGATTATAAAAAAAGAAGCGAATTCTTGATTAGCCCAGTGACTGCTGTCTTCTTAAGAATTACTCTGCTCCATGGAGCTAATTATTTAAGGAGATTATTTTTTCTAGAATCCTAATTACGAAAGCCAAAGTCTCTGTTAAGATATGTAGCGGATAGAACGTGTAACTGGAAACAAAGCAACAATTATTGCGTTATTTAAAATCTGAAATATGTTTCTTCAAGGAACTCAGTGGCCAATAGCTACATTTCAAATTGCCAGCTCGTTCATTAAATTTATGGGAATTTTTTCACGTTCATCAATTTCCATAAAACAAATGGACCAAATCGTAGATGTTACTTCTAATTTTCCTGTTACAGAATGTATTGCGTATAGCTTTTTTCGGTGTTCCTCTCCTAATTTCATAACCACAACTGAATAATTAATGGACTGCTACAACACATATTTTTAAGCTCTTAGCACGAAATATTAATACTCACTAATAATTGAAGTCAAACAGAATTTTAAGCATGCAATCAATTTTCGTTTCGTGGGAACATTTACAAATCTGTTGCAGAAATATATTTCATAAAGTTGTGTTTTGTGTGGGTCTCGAACACAACATATCTACAGCCCATAATGTAGTTATCGTAAATTAGCTTGCCAGAAATACCGCTGCAGATATCATTCATGGAACTAGGCGATTCTAGTGGCACATAAACACCTTAAAATGGGTTTTATTAATTTAATATACAATAACTTTATTATGATAATTAACTAAATTACAAACTTCTTGAATACAAATTTTATAAAATTACTTACTATCTTCTGCAAGATGTATTTACTTACATTTACATGCATGGTCACGAAGCTGACGTCATCACAATACAGCACACATTGTTTTAGAAAAAGAAGTCCGATTGACAATATAGATTGAAATTTTCTAATCACAGAAATGTTCCTGACACAATAAATAGTCTTAGTTTTCAATATACATTTTACTGTCTCATTATAACCCTAAGGATCAAATTAATACAATCCTCAAAATATGAGATTAATCATTTCTAGAATATCATAAATATCTGGAATGATGATGTATGCATGCACGTTAAAAGAATTTCACACATGTGTTTAGTCGGAAATCTTGAAATGAAGAAATGGAGGCCCAGGTGCAAAATGTTAAAATATGTCTTGCAGGAAAAAGTAGGAATTGGGTCTGGATTCATGTAGCTCACCCTAACAGCTAATATTAGGCTCTTGTGAACATTGTAATTAATCTTCGGATTCCATAACATACGGCGAATTTCTTGACAACTAAGTGACCAGACTCCTTACAAAATACAAATTAATTAATAAAATGAATAAATTTTAAAATATCTCAATACTTTCTTTATTTTACTCTTAGCAAACTTTAAATTACATTTTTAAGAAGAAATGAGTAATAAAATTGTCCATACAGGTCATAAAGCTTGGTTTCAAGGAAAAAAGGGAGGATATTTTACATTAACACCTTAGGGATAGCCAAACTAGGGAATCGCATTTACATGACGATTTTGATCAATGCGAAGTTCACGTGTTCATGTCCATTCAGTGCTGATATTGGATATTTTTACGTAAAGCATTTATTAACACTGGGTCTGTAGCCTATTTCATGTAATCCCATAGCAACACACCATTATAGATATTATTAATGGCCAAAGTTGTGTCGTCGGTTCATTTGTATATTCTCTAGTTAACCACTAACAGGCATTAGTAAATATAATCCAGCTGTGTGTTGAAAACAAGGACAAACGGCTACAACGGGACTGTATGAAGTAGTGGAGCACTCAGAAACTAGTTCTCTAGATCACACTGTACCACATACCACTTCCTAAATGAACCTGCAAGCTCTTAACCTAGAGAAAAGACGAAATGTAATTCCGAATCAAACGTCATATTCCTTTCAAATTGAAGGAATGTAAATGATTTTTAAATTTGCTAATTTCTACTTCCGGTAAACATACATACATTGTCTATTAGTCACAACCAACATGTTCAAGTATACGGAAAATGCAACTTTACAGTTATAAATGAATATTTATCGCTGGCTTCAGGGACATAATTCCTCTAACAAGCTGCACGTACACACTATATCATTAGTTATACCCTCATGCAGAACGCCCACGAAAGCTACGGATAATATTTTAGTGCCTGTTGACTACTCAAGAGGTAAATACGAAAAATGATGTCGGCATTTCCGCAACTACGTCATAACTCAGATAAGTGCCGGCACTGTGTGTGCTAGCACCGGCAACCGAAAATGGTAAGGAAAAAAGCAACGATAACGAAACGTCGGTGGAATGTAACTCAACGCTCAGATACACGTGGTACCTTCGGGCTCTTGAAGCACTGAGATATGTATCACTTTCTACTCGACAAAATTGTCGATGGGCAGCAATTTGGGCTCTTCTACCCGTCAATGTATGTGTTTATATTCGAAATTACATGACTTCATCAGATGGCATCTCAAATTATTTTGGTTTCTAAATCGCGTATCCCCATTCCCCTATTTCTTCACACAATCCGGTGACAGCGAAAGCAGGCGCTAGTTTTCTGAGATATAACTTGAGTTTGGCCAGGCACCAGCTTCGAATTTGGTGCTTAGCTGCGATTGGAGAAGAAGTTCTAGCATTTCCTGGCGAAATTCCCGGAGGCCCTGTGTGTTGAGGTAATACAGAGTGTTCCTTTCTCCTTATTCCCAAAAAAGGAAACTTCGTCAGCCTGTCCGTCGAGACACCCAGTGACGGCTGCCGTGCTCAAGGATACGATAAAGAAAAGACAACCTGTACGTTTAAATTACACTTAGATAGCGACTGAGTGTAACAGCCCAACAGGGGCGAGAAATATGATAAAATGATAAATTTTTACCTCTTCTGATTACTTATATGGTACATAAAGTTTATTCAGAACTGCTGGGTTTACGTTAATAAACACGTGCGTTAATTCGGCGTGACAAATCTCTAAGGTGGTTTACAGCTAATGCTGCGTGCTGCCGAACACGGCGCGTTCTACTTAGTGTCGTTTTACTTAGCCCACTGACGGTGTCTTCCTGCATTTCTTCCCGCTTTGTACTATTCTTCGCGCAGTTTAAATTATATACCGCGGCGGTTCTTATCGGCTTCATACTAACAATCGTAACTCTTGTTTCATATATTAATATCAACTAATTGTTTTGGCTTGTGATTCCCGTGGAGATTGTCTTTGTCTCTTTGACTGGCTAATCGGTCCACCGCATGGCCGCGATGTACCGTAGTACTGTACAGTGCAGAAACTTGAGCTGAGCAGGATTCATATAGGTGACACTTTCTTCGAAATTCTTTTAGGAAGTCTACTAGATTCTACTCACATTCCATTGCTGATAATCAGCTGCGCTAAATCGAAATTATGTTCGGTATTGTGACACACACGATGTACACTCTCGGCTTCAGAGATATTTTCGTAAACGAGAGAAAGATTATACAGCAGATCTCCGATCATAAGATGTATTGGATGTTGCTGACTGCATTAATCTCAACACTGTTTTATTTTCTGTATATGATACCATTGAGACTGGTGAACAGAGCTGTCTACCAGTTAACGCGGTGTCACGTCCCAGAAGGCCGTAACATTCACAGCTGCCACTCTGAGGACCTCAAATATCGTACGCTTTCATGCTAATCGCTTTGGGACAAGACACGCTTTCTTATAAACCTAGTAATTTAGCGTCGGTTTTCATAAAAGAAAGACTTCCGACCAAATAAGAAATCACTAGCTTCTGGAGAAAAGCTCTCTCTAATCCATAGGATGTGTTTCTTGAGATTAAAGTACACAATGATGGCAAAGGTACATAACTGGATGTGGTTGCATAGATTCATTTAATTTACTATTATTCTTTCAATTCTGTGAAACACATGAAATAATATGAAATGCCAACTTGCTGTAACAAGGTAATTTTAGTGATGTATTCTTAACTCTACATGTTTCGGGCGCATACGCCCATCATAAAGAGCATTAGATGTTGAGTTGCAGCATATGGTTTTCTGCACCGAGTTTGTGGACGGATGGTGGTCTTGAGAGCCGCTGTGTAGGTCGTGTGTATGGTGCGGACGGTGCACGGCACCATCCGCACCATACACACGACCTACGCAGCGGCTCTCAAGACCACCATCCGTCCACAAACTCGATGCAGAAAACCATATGCTGCAACTAAACATTTAATGCTTCTGATGATGGGCTTATGCGCCCGAAACATGTAAAGTTAAGAATACATCAATAAAGTTACCTTGTTACAGCAAGTTGGCATTTCACATTATTTCATGAGGAAGATGCACGGTCAAACAACCCTCAAGTTTCTGTGAAACACACTTTAAATACAAATTCACATTCTTTCTTACATTTCACAGGAACGCGCAATGACTTTTTCAGTGGACGACAACCAAGTACACAGAAGACACGAACCTTGTCATAACCAGAATGTTACGAAGATTTGACGTTACACAAAAATGCAGCAAGAAATAATTCGCTTCTGGAACATGATCCGCAATCACGCATGGGCGCATTACAATGTGAGCTATTGTGTTAAAACATTTTCTTTTCCCCGCATTTAGCAACTGGAAACACAAATATTTTATTGCACGTAACATCATGAGAAAAGCACCAACCGTCAGCATTGTAAAAACAAGCCGGAAATGGATGGTTCTGATGGCGGCAAATGTAGTTACAGTGAGTCAGAAAGGACGCGGAAGTGAAGACGCCACTCATAGGATGGAAAGTACACGGAAACACCAGTAGTGTGGGTGTTCAAACCAGATAAGTATAAGAAGGCCAGCTCATCCCTGTATCCACATGAGTGGATATCCAAGCTTTCAGGGATTTTGAGATGTGGTAAATACGCTTACATAACACACTGTGCACTAGAAGAAAGAAGGTATACAGATAGAAAAGACGTTGAAGAAGAAAATGCAGGTCCAGCAGCAGCGGAGAAGAGGTTAAAGGATAGGTCAGACTAAAGAAATTCTTTAACAAGAATTTATTTCGTCTTAGTTGGTTTTGTGATGCCGATTATGCTACGTCCACAGTCTGATACTATGGAGAATACAGGAACAGGAATACTCAAAACCGCAGACTCGTCTGAAGAAATTTGAATCATCGAAAGACAGATGAAAATAGGAAAGGTGATGTAAAATAAAAAACTACAGAAAATAAATAATGTTAGAACAAAAATAAAACCGATATAACAGACATGCTGCCTCAGAAACGTGTCGCATCACTCAAAAGAAATAAAGAGTGAAGTCTGAAAATTTCTTACACAAAGGAAAAACATGACAGAGGACGTAAAAACACATTTGAAATGAAAGTGAATGGCATACGATTTGTATGAGATGTTTTCTTCAGTTCCTTGAAACATATGGGGAATTTTTTTTTAAAACTTAATATCATTAGTTTGAATGAAGTACAGTACAACCTGCGAAATGCCAGAACTGAAGCTTAAAATAGGCACGTGTTTCCTACGCACACTATGTATTTCAATAGCAAGATCATAGTGCATAAATTGCTTTTGTAGGTACTTAATTTTTATCATAAAATTATAATATCAAAATGTTCACTTATACCTTTAAAATAATATATTTCTAATGACTGTATCATATAAAAATTTGGACCTAGGAGGGACGAAGTAACGGTGGAATGGAGGGAATTGCAGAACGGGGAGCTAAATGATTTGTACTCCTCACCCAATATTGTGCGGGTGATAAAATCGAGAAGAATGAGATGAGCTGGGCTTATGGCGCGTATGGGTGAGAAGAGGGAGGTGTATAGGGTCTTGCTGGGGAAACCGGAGGGAAGGAGACCACTGGGGAGTCCTAGGCGTAGATGGGTGGATAATATTAGGATGGATCTCCACGAGGTGGGATGTGGGTATATGGACTGGACTGGGTTGACCCAGGATAGAGACAGGTGACGGACGCTTGTGAGTGCGGTAATGAATCTTCGGGTTCTGTGAAATGCGGGGAATTTCTTGACTAGCTGCAAACCAGTTAGCTTCTCAAGAAGGACTCTGCACCAAGGAGTAAGTAAGTAAGGATCATATAAAAAGCTCACTGCTGCAAAAGAATATATCTAAAAGTTAAATTCTTTATGTGTCCAACTAATGAACACAAATTATATTAAATGATAATTAAAACGTTTAGAATTATAAAAGTTGCTCCAACATGTTTCAGTTTACATAAACCATCATCAGGGAACTACAGCCTGTGCTTAGCTAAAATTACATTTCTATTTCCAGTATATATGTCGTTATATATGTTTTCAGTGTCATGGCCGCACATGAACAAGAAATGTAATTTTAGCTAAGCACAGGCTGTAGTTCCCTGATGATGGTTTATGTAAACCGAAACATGTTGGAGCAACTATTATAATTCTAAACGTTTTAAGAATTATTTAATATAATTTGTGTGCATTAGTTGGACAAATAAAGAATTTGATATTATCAATGCACGGTGCAACCATGAAGATTATCGGATACCTAAACATTATTTATGTTCGAGGAGCATATATGTAACACACTCATGAGGTAATTGCGTAACAATTGATTTCAACAACATCCTCCTACTGAAATCGCTCTAATTATAACCGGAGTTTTAAAGTCCGTATATTCAAGTGAAGATATAAGTCTCAAAAACGAATGATGTCGTCACAACCGACACTAAAATTTTGATGTTCACTGGCCAATCAGGGTACAGTGTGACCTCTACGGTTTTATGTTCGATACGCTGTGTGGATAAGTTTGAAACTTTAACGGTATAAAAGCTTGCGTGTCAAGTCACAGTGACTCCTTACTTACCGCCATCATCTTTAAATAATTAAGGTGATGTCGTGTCGTTTTCCTCCACCCATTTACTGTGCCCAACGAAAATTGTCCGAGAGCGCTTGAGAGAAATGTGAGAATTGAAAGCGTCTGTTATTCGTAAAGCGTTCATACCCTTACATAACAATTGCTAAATTAATACGTAAAGGGAGTCTACTGAAGTAATTTAAAACTCTAATAGATACAGAGTCACGTGCTGATCGTTAATGAGAAAAATAACAAATTTTATATACATTCTGCATAACTTTCCTGGGATTTACACACACCCGTGAAAGGTTATCATTCACGGAGCGATATATATATATATATATATATATATACATACATACACACATACATACATACACAAACACACGCACATATATATAGACATATATACACACACATATATATATGTATATATATTTACATTTATAGAGAAAGAGATTTCCGATTGTGTTTGCGTCCAGTATCTATGGAAGTTTCACAACATTCAACACATTTAAAGATAGCCGTATGGCCTATCTGCAAAAGAGAACCATCTCTAAACACGATACACTGAGGCTGTATTAATTAAGTTCGGATGAATTTTCGGAGGAATGTCTTCCATTATTTGCATCTCTGTAGGCGATGTACGGCCTATGCTAAATTTCTAAAATTCGTTTTATTTAATGTACTCGTATACCAGGAAGCCTGCTTATCAGAATCGCTATTGCTCTATTCTATGCATTGTAAAAGTACTATTTGTTTTCTGGTCTGCTCCTAAGGCCTTGATTCTAATCTGATCTTACGGTCTTTGTTTCCACACAGAATTGTGCCTGATGATGTGTACTATGCATACTGAATAGACACAATCCCGTTTTCCACATTTGCAACACTACAAAGACTTCTGCAGTCACAATAAGAGAGCGCAGGAGTCACTTGTTTCTCGCAGTTCAAGTTAAATTTCAGTTACTACAGCTTGGGAATAAAGAAGAAATAGATGGATCTTATGTGGGGACCGCGGTAGCACAGTGGTTAAGGTGCTGTGCTACAAATCGGAAGGTCGCTGGTTCGATCCCAGCTGGTGTCAGTGGATTCTTTCATTCGCATAAAATCCTTCCGATCGCACTATGGCCCTGGGGTCGACTCAGCCTCTAACAGAAATGAGTACCAGGAGTATTTCCTGGGGGTAAAGGCGGCCGGTGCGTATGGATGACAACCTACCACCATCCTCTGCCGTTGTCACGAAATCTGGGAACCTTAACTTCCTGGAACCCTCTGGGCCACTCCAGGCCTCTAAAGGGACTGCAAGATGGCTCTTATATATATTGGACCGTGCATCACCTTGATAGTTGAATAAAGAGATTTGGCTAGTGGAAGCACTAGTGTCTCAGCCTGAATACGGATACCACACCACCACAGTCAAACCACAACGTAACACCAATACACATCGAACCAGAGCAATACAACCCATGAAATAACTCAACAAATAAGTCGCAAGCTCCTGAGGATGGATGTATTAACATCCGAAACATGTTGAGCATTA
>Ga0123355_10002924_pt1 | contig 24278 bp, 19 predicted proteins | sample TergutEmb28metaG_3_FD_89872 | JGI IMG/M metagenome (GOLD analysis project Ga0123355, IMG submission 89872) | Embiratermes neotenicus P1 segment gut microbial communities from Petit-Saut dam, French Guiana - Emb289 P1 | ecosystem: Host-associated > Arthropoda: Insects > Digestive system > Gut ... | reverse complement strand
TCATTATACTCCTATAATTTCAATAATGCAATCTAAATGTAATAAATATACCAAACACAAATTCAGTAGATTGACAGTAGGAGCGTATACAGATAAAATAACCTTTGTTGCAAAAAATGTATCCGTAGCTCAGGGGATAGAGCGTCTGCCTCCGGAGCAGAAGGCCGTAGGTTCGATTCCTATCGGATACAGTGGTGAAAATAACAAAAAACAAGGCTTTCCGGCATTTTTCTGGAAGCCTTGTTTTTCTTTTGACTAACTTGAGTTTTCAACTGGTCGAAGAATTCGACCAGTTGAAAGTTGTGTTTGCTGTTTATTCAGTTGGTCCGAAAATCGGGTTAACTGGATATGTATCATAGCTATTTCTATCTAATGCGTAATATTACGTGTCACAATATGCAACAATAAAACTTAAACTTCGATTTGCCGAGTGATACAATATTGAAAGGTAAATATTAACATTGACACAAATCTTTTAGTATGTTTCAATGTTTTTGACTTTTTATACCATACCAAAAGTCGTTAGGTCGCTACAATAAGGTAGTAAACCGTACAGCTCTAACGCCTCATTGCCTAGCAGTGGGGCGTTATCTGTTTATATAGCGAAAAACACAAGACAAAGGAGAAGTGGATATGCGTTACAGTATTGGGTTAGACATTGGTATTGCCTCGACAGGATTTGCAGTAATGGAACTAGGCGAAGACGATAGGCCAATTAGAATCATTCGTATCGGTTCTAGAGTATTTGACAAGCCGGAAAACCCAAAAGATGGTGCGTCGCTTGCACTTCCGCGCCGTGAGGCAAGAGGAATGCGCCGCAGAATACGCAGGCGCAGCCACCGTAAGCAGCGTATATGGCGTTTAATCGAAAACGAAGGAATATTAACCAACGTTCAAATGAAAGCATTGTACAACGGAATAATCTCTGATGTATACGAACTTCGATGTGATGCGCTTGACCGCCTTATTACCAATGAGGAGTTTGCCCGTATTCTTATTCACTTATCCCAACGGCGTGGGTTTAAGTCTAACAGATCTGCCCAAAAAACCGAGGATAGCAATAAGTTAAATAAAGACGATGAAACCGGGCAGCTAAAAGGAGCTGTTGCGAACAATGAAAACGAAATGAAAAAAGCTGGCCTCCGTACTGTTGGTGAAATGTTGTACAGGCGGGAGCAAAAACGAAATAAATCAGGCACTTACTTGAACACCGTATCCCGTGACATGGTGCTGGACGAAGTCCAAAAAATATTTTCTGCCCAAAGAAGCTTTGGTAACCAATTTGCAAACGAAAGCATCGAAGAAAAATACGTGCAAATTCTAGCCGGTCAACGTTCTTTTGACGATGGCCCCGGTGGAAAAAGCCCATATGCAGGCAATTTAATAGAACGTATGCTTGGCAATTGCACTTTTGAAAAAGAAGAAAAGCGTGCGCCAAAGGCTTCTTACTCCTTTGAGCATTCCAATCTGTTGCAAAAAATAAATAACATTCGCCTAATAGAAGGCGGTTTTACCTTCGAACTGACCCAGGAGCAACGTAACAAGCTTTGCGGCTACGCACACAACACAGAAAAACTCACCTATAAAAAAATCCGCAAGTTGCTGGATATTCCTATAACACAATTGTTCAACCACGTACGCTACGACAAAGATAAAATGCAAGAAGAAAACATCTTAGCACAGGAAGAGAAAACCAAATTCGAGTATCTTAAAGGGTTTCATGCAATGCGCTTGGCGTTAAAAGAAATCTACCCGGAGCGTATAAGTGCGATAACCATACCACAGCGTAACGAAATCGCGCGTATATTCTCGCTATATAAAAACGAAGACAAGTTGAGAACAGCCTTAGACGCAACCAACCTGGAAACCCTGGATAAAGAAGCACTAATAAATAATCTTGGCTCATTTTCCAAGTTTGGCAACTTATCCGTTAAGGCATTAGATAAGATCATTCCCCATTTGGAAAAAGGGCTAACATACGACAAAGCTTGCGAGGCTGCCGGTTATGACTTCAAAGGGCATGAAGGCATGCATAAAAGCAAAACAATTTCGCTAAAACATTTGGCCGGTGAAACAGAAAACACAATAACAAGCCCGGTTGTACGGCGTGCGTTGTCCCAATGCGCAAAAGTAATAAACGCTATTATACGTGAAATGGACGACGTATCCCCTGTGTACATCAACATAGAACTTGCCCGTGAAATGGCGCAAACCTATAAAGACCGTATGAAGCAAGAAAAATCCATGTTGGAAAATCAAGCCAGAAATGAGCGCGCAAAAAATCAAATTAAGGAATACGGTAAGTTTGACCCCAAAGGCTTAGACATTGTAAAGCTAAAGCTTTGGGAGGAGCAGTGCGGCGTATGCCCATATTCTCTAAAATCACTTGCAATAGAGCGGCTATTTGAAGTTGGCTATGCAGAAATAGACCATATTATCCCTTACAGCAAATGTTTTAATGATGGCTATAGCAATAAAGTGCTTGTGTTTGCCGCTGAAAACCAACAAAAGGGAGATTTACTGCCTTTGCGATACTTAACCGGCAAAAAACGCGACGACTTTATAATTTGGGTGAATAATCAACACCTACCGCAAAATAAAAAACGTGCCTTGCTTAAAGAAGAATTAACAGCGGAAGATGAAGCAGGCTTTATCCAACGAAACCTGACTGATACACAAACAATTTCGAGCTTTATGTACAACTATCTTACTGATTTTATAGAATTTAGCAATTTTGTAACAGGACGCAAAAAGCATGTAACCGCAGTGAATGGTGCTGTCACTGCGCAAGTCCGCAAGCGTTTGGGTATAGCCAAAATCCGCGAAGACGGTGATAAACACCATGCCATAGATGCCGCTGTAATCGCCTGTATTACGGATGGCATGATTCAAGATATAACTACTTTTTCTAAATACAAAGAAACACGTTACAAAAATTCTGCAACAGCCATTGGGCCAGACGAGCATTTTCCACGCCCATATGAGAATTTCGTAAGAGATTTAGAAGGTAACTTGAAAGGAATATTTGTATCACGCGCGCCCTCCCGTAAAGTTACAGGCGCCGCCCATAAAGAAACGATAAAAGGCGCTGATGCAAATGGCGGCTTAGTAAAAAAAGTTGCGCTAACCAGTCTTAAATTGGACAACGATGGCGAAATAAAAGATTACTATCGCCCAAGCGACGACAGACTTTTGTACGAGGCAATTAAAACTCGCCTGCTGCAACATGGCAACGACCCTAAAAAAGCATTTGCAGAACCTCTGTACAAGCCAAAAAGCGATGACACAGAAGGGCCGTTTGTAAGAGGTGTTAAAATTTTGGAAAAGAGTACTTTAAACGTGTCTGTACATGACGGCAAAGGTAGGGCAGATAATGATAGCATGGTGCGTGTAGATGTGTTTTATGTAGATGGCAAAGGCGGTGGGTACTATCTCGTTCCAATTTATGTGGCGGATACCCTGAAAGATGAGCTGCCAAATAGGGCAATAGTTGCTCACAAGCCATATGAGCAGTGGGAGGTCATGGATGATAAAGATTTTATTTTCTCGCTCTATCCCAATGATTTGATTCTTGCAAAGCATAAAAAAGTCTTGCCACTTAACTTGAACAAAAACAATAAAGTTGGAACGTTACCTGCAAAACTTGAGAAGCAGAAAGAATATTTATATTACAAGGGTACAAATATTGCAACGGGGAATATCACCACAATAAATCATGATAACAGTTACTATTTTGAAGGCGGTGCAAAAACACTATTAGCATTAGAGAAGTGGCAAGTAGATGTGCTTGGCAATATCTCACAAATAGGGCGCGAAACTCGCAAAGGCTTTTCTAAGCTTAATACGAAAATAAAATCCAGTTGGTGATAAAATATCACCAACTGACCAACTCTTTTTCATACTCGGTTGGTGGCTGACTTAGGAGGTAGGTATGGCATATCGTAACCTTCTCATCGCAAACGAAGCTACTTTAACGCTCAAAAGCAAGCAGTTACACATTAAAACAGAATCCATAACCGACACTGTTCCGGTTGAAGATATCGACACTATTTTGATAGAAAACAGGCGATGCATACTAAGTGCCGCACTACTTGGGGCATTGGCAGAAAGTGGAGCCGCTGTATTTGTATGTGATAAATATCATATGCCATGCGGTGTGCTTCTTCCATATCTGCAACATTCTACCCAACACGAAGTTACTAAACGTCAGCTTGATATGACTGCCCCTGCAAAAAAGCAGCTTTGGAAGCAGGTTGTAACAGCTAAAATTAACAATCAGGCAAGATGTTTGTCATTTTGCGGCAACGATAGGGCGGCAGAAGAGCTGGAACGCATTGCAAGGAATGTAAAATCTGGCGATTCCGGACGTGCAGAAAGCCATGCTGCTGCAAAATATTTTTCTGCACTTTTTGGAAAAGGGTTTGCAAGAAGTCACACTCATAATAATGTAAACGGCTGGTTAAATTACGGCTACGCTATTGTAAGAGGGTGTGTAGCACGTACTTTAGCAGTATATGGCTTTTTCCAAACCTTTGGGATACAGCATCACTCACGATTAAACCAGTTTAATTTAGCTGATGACTTTATGGAGCCTTTTAGACCTCTGGTGGATTTGTTTGTAGCGCAAAACATAACAAATGATAGCGATTTGGCCCCAACTGTAAAAAAACAGTTGTATAGTCTGGTGAACCACAATGTGGCAGTGGGTGGCAAGAAGTATGCGCTTACTTACGCCATAGAGTTATTGGTACAAAGTTTCTCTTCCATAGTAATGGATAAGCGAAAGGACTTGTTGCTTCCACAGCTTGTAATACTAGAGCAACATGCCTATGAGTAGATTTATGCGGATGATAGTAATGTTCGACCTACCAGTCAAAACACCTGCACAGCGCAAAGTTGCAACCAAGTTTCGCAAGTTTTTGATAGAAGATGGTTATCATATGTTGCAATTTTCAATTTATGCGAGGGTATGTAATGGAACGGATGCTGTAGAAAAACATAGAAAACGTCTAAACACTTCTTTGCCGAATAATGGGTCTGTACGTATGATGGTTATAACAGAAAAGCAATACCAGAACATTGAAATTTTGGTTGGGGCACTAAAAGAAGAGAAAAAAGAAGTAAAATACGAGCAGTTAACCCTGTACTAGCCCCAATAATATACCCCCTGAATCCTGTTAAGTATTGAAAATACAGGGATTACAGGGGGTGTATTATACCATACCGAAAATCATTAGGGGGCTACAACCATGGATGCAGGGTAGCCTTATAGCTTTCCATTATACCATACCGAAAATCATTAGGGGGCTACAACTAGAGCTGAGATAGGGCGACTTCTTCAGAATTATACCATACCGAAAATCATTAGGGGGCTACAACGTTTTTCTAACTCTTTCAATTGCCCCAAGTATTATACCATACCGAAAATCATTAGGGGGCTACAACGCACATTGAATCAAGTCGTCGTGCCGGCGATTATACCATACCGAAAATCATTAGGGGGCTACAACTATAAAAGTACGCTGTTGGCGTTCCCTGTGATTATACCATACCGAAAATTATTAGGGGGCTACAACTTAGGAAGGAGGCGGGGTTGTGGTAAAAGATTATACCATACCGAAAATCATTGGTGATATCCTGTAAAGTGTTCTTAATTTTAGCATATTTGCTATCACATAACCCCACCAAGCGTATTATCCAACACCCGCGCAATGCGCATCTTTATTGCGCCCTCTTCTTCCCCCGAAATCTCCAAACGCTCCATCTCTACCACCGTAACCTGCACTTCCTTCAACACGTCCATATCCCTATACAAATTAGCAATAGCAAACGACGGCAACCCATGCTGCCTTGTACCAAAAAAATCACCTGCGCCGCGCAATTCCAGGTCAAGTTCTGCAAGCTTAAACCCATCCGCCGTATCGCACATGGCCTTCATGCGCTGCTTCGTTTCGTCATTTTTAGTATCGGTTATCAACACACAATAAGACTGCGCTTCCCCGCGCCCAACCCGCCCGCGCAATTGGTGCAGCTGCGACAGCCCAAAGCGTTCGGCGTTTTCTATGATCATAAGCGTGGCGTTGGCAACATGTACGCCAACTTCGATTACCGTAGTAGACACCAGCGCATGGATGCACCCGCTTTTGAAATCATCCATAATTTGCTGCTTGTCGGTGGGCTTCATTTTGCCATGCAAACAAGATATTTTCATGTCCGGCAATGCGGCAGAAAGTGCTGCGGTGTAGTCGATAACGTTTTTCATTTCGGCTTTGGCGGCAGCTGTTTCGGAAGCTTCTTCCTGCGAAGCTTCAATGGCAGGGCAAATGATATACGCTTGTCGCCCTTGCTCCACCTCCTTGCGGATGAAATCGTGTATGCGCTGCTGATATTTTGAGTTTACGGCATATGTTTTGATGACTTGCCGCCCCGGGGGCAGTTCGTTGATAATGGAGATATCCAGGTCGCCATACAAAATCATACCTAACGTGCGCGGGATTGGCGTTGCGGTCATGACCAGTGTGTGGGGCATGACGCTGTCGGACATGGCCTTTTGCGTGAGGGAAAGCCGCTGATTTACCCCAAAACGATGCTGTTCGTCTGTGATGGCAAGCCCCAGCCGCGCATATTCCACTTTTTCCTGTATCAATGCGTGGGTGCCGACTATCATTGCGGCGCGCCCGTCTTGTATTTTTGCTAATGCTTCTCGGCGGGCTTTTGCGCCAATGCTGCCTGTTAACAGCACGGTTTCGAAGCCCGGCGGCGCAAAAAATTGCCGGCATTGCATAAAATGCTGGTTTGCCAATACGTCTGTAGGTGCCATCAATGCGGCTTGGTAGCCGTTTTTCATAGCTAAATAAGCCGCTGCCATTGCAACCGCTGTCTTGCCGGAGCCAACGTCGCCTTGAATGAGGCGGTTCATTCGCCCGCCCGTGGAGATATCCTTTGCAATGTCCGCAAGCACACCCGCCTGCGCATTGGTTAGCGAAAATGGAAGTGTGCGTAAAAATGGCTTCATGTCCACATCGTCAAAAAGTATGCCTGCTTGGGCAGTGGTTGCGCCTTTCATTTGCAGCAATGCGGTTTGCATGAAAAAAAGTTCCTCAAATACCAGCCGCTGCCGCGCTGCTAGAAATAGCTCGTCAGATTCTGGAAAATGTATGTTGCAAATGGCTGTTTTGCGGTTGCAAAGGTTGTACTTTTTGCGTATGGAACTGGGGAGGTGGTCTATAAAGGCTTCATTTTCGCCATTGCCGGCTTGACCCGCAGTCCTATTAGAAGCCTCCAGCGCTTGGTGTATCAACGCCCTAAATGTCTTTTGCGAAAACTGCGGCGGTGTGGTGTATATTGGTACGATGCGCGCATGTGAAAGTTCATTTTCGTTGCAAGGCTCATATTCCGGTGACTGCATTTGTACTCGTTGGCCGTGCATGCTGCGCACTTTCCCGGTGAAAATATACTCGCCGTGCTTTTTGAAATATTTTTTGAGGTATGGCTGATTAAACCACACCAGTTCCAACGTACCTGTGTGGTCTTTGATTATCACTTTTGTGATGTTTAACGGTTTTGTGCCTTTTCTGGGCAATGTGGCCGTTTCCGGGTCTGTGGCAACAATGCCGCGGATTGTATTCACGGCGTCAAGCGATAACTCCGCTACGGTTTTTACTTGCGTGCGGTCGTCATAATCCCGGGGGAAGTGGTTTAGCAGGTCTGCCACGGTGGAAATTCCTGCGGTATACAAAGAGTGGGCGCGCTTTGCACCCACTCCGGAAAGTTTTAAAATGTTCATTATTCCACAGACAAAATATAACTATACAGCGGCTGTTTGCCCTCGTAAACTTCAACTTCCGCATCGGGGTAATTGTCATTTATATGCGCTGCCAGCTTTGCGGCATCTTTTGCCGTTGCGCCTTCACCGTGATAGATGCTAACCAGCTCCCCGCCTTGTTCAATCATGTGTTTGACCAATGCACGGGCAGCGGTTTTTAATTCTTTTTTAACCATTACAATATCGCCGTCATATATGCACAAGAAGTCGCCTTCTTTTATTTTTTTGCCATCTAAAACCGTGTCGCGCACGGCGTGGGTAATTTGCCCGCTATGCACGGCGGCCATTGCCTCTTTCATGCCTGCAATGTTATCTTCAATACTGCCCATATCGGAATTGCTAACCATACAAGACACGCCTTGCGGAATGGAAAGCGTCGGCACAACATGTACTTTCTTGTCCTTCACCAATTCCCCGGCCTGTTCTGCGGTGAGGATAATATTTTTATTGTTGGGCAAAACGATAACATTTTCCGCATTAACGCGCTCTACAGCCTTGGCGATATCCTCGGCACTGGGGTTCATGCTTTGGCCGCCCTCAATGACGTAGTCTGCGCCAAGCCCTGTGAAAAGCGCTGCAATGCCGGAACCTGCGGCAACCGTAACGATACCAAGCGGTTTAGGCGGTTGTGTAGACGCAGAAAAATCCAGCATTTCGGAATGCTGTTCTTTCATATTATCGATTTTTATATTCAAAAGCTGCCCGAATTGTAAGCCTTTTTCCAATGCCTTGCCCGGGTGGTTGGTGTGTACATGCACTTTTACAAGCCCTTCATCCTCGATAACCACAACGGAGTCGCCCAGGGTTGGCAAGTATTCACGCAATACGCCTTCCGCGTCACGGGATACGCCGGGCTTTTTGTTCTTATTAAGTTCCACCAAAAATTCCGTACAATATGCAAATTTAATTTCATCAATATTTATGGTCGCGCCGGGAACGCCCTCTGCCGCAATTTGGGATTGATCCAGCAGTTCAATTTCACCTTCTATGTCAAATGCGGCAAGCGCACCTTTAAAAAAGCAAATAATTCCCATTCCGCCGGAATCCACAACGCCGGCTTGCTTTAGTGCGGGCAGCATGTCCGGTGTTTTTGCTAAAACTTCGTCTGTACGGCGAATCACAAATTTTAGGCATTCTACAATATCGTCTTCGTCAAAGGCAATTTCGAAAGCGGCTTCGCTTGCGGCACGGCCTATGGTAAGCATGGTGCCTTCCTTCGGCTTCATTACCGCTTTGTACGCCATTTCAGACGATTTCTCCAATGCTTCCGCCAAATCTTCGGAATTGGCAACGGCTTTATCTTCAAGCGCTTTTGCAAAGCCGCGGAACAACTGAGATAAAATAACGCCGGAGTTACCCCTTGCGCCCCTTAAAGCCCCGTTGCTTGCCGCTTTAGAAACATCTGCCACGCTTGGGGAAGATTGCTTTAATACTTCTTTGGCCGCCGCTTGTACGGTGTGTGCCATATTTGTACCCGTGTCGCCGTCCGGTACGGGGAATACGTTTAATGCATTCAGCGCGGCGGTATTTTTTGTTACTTCGTTTGCGCCGCCCACAATCATTTTTCTAAGAATTTTACCGTCTATAGTAATGAGTCCCAAAGCCGCTCCTACCCTTCTAGTCGATTCGAATGCCTTCGATACATATATTCACATCTTGCACGGCAACGCCAACGCTTTCTTCAACTCTATAGCGCACATTGTCTTTTAGCGTATTTGCGATGGCCACTAAATTGGTGCCGTATTCTACAATGATGTGTAAATCTATTACAATTTGTCCGTTTTCGAGGGTGGTAATAATTACACCTTTGGAAAGGCTTTCGATTTTTAAAAGATGCACCAAGCCGTCGCGCAAACTTTTGGCAGCCATCCCCACCACGCCATAGCATTCCATGGCAGAAAGCCCTGCTATTCTGGCAATTACTTCGTTTTCTATTGCAATGGTTCCAAACTCATTTTTAATTTTTGATTGCATATTTGCCTCCTAACGAATATCGATTACATCGAAAAAATTGACATAACACTATGAAAATATCTTATACTGGAGTATATTATACACAGGCTGTGCCTTATAGTAAATAAAATTATGGAGATGTGATAACTTGAAAGCATTTTTACAAAAAAAAGATGTAGTCATTTCTTTTAGAAGATACGCAATAGATGCGATGGGTGCCATGACGCTTGGGCTTTTCGCATCGCTTATTATGGGAACCATTATGCGGGAAATTGGGACGCATGCCGGTATCGATTTTTTGCGAGAAATAGGGCAGTATGCTTTTAATGCCGCAGGTGCAGCCATGGGTGTTGCTATTGCATATGGGCTAAAAGCACCGCCTTTAGTGATGTTTGCCGCCGCAGGAATCGGTGTTGCAGCAAATTCGCCCGGCGGGCCTATTGCTGTGCTTATCGCAACAATTATTGGTGTGGAACTTGGCAAAATCGTTTCTAAGGAAACAAAAGTGGACATTATTGTAACTCCTTTTGTTACACTGTTTAGCGGTATTGGCATCGCAACGCTTATTGGTGCGCCGATATCAAGGTTTATGGATACCATTGGTGACTTTATAATGTGGTCTACGGATCTTATGCCTGTGCTTATGGGAGGTATTATTGCATTGGTTATGGGCATGATACTCACCAGCCCAATATCCAGTGCGGTTATTGCCTTAGCGCTTGGGCTTGAAGGCATTGCCGCAGGAGCGGCTGTGGCCGGAACCGCCGCAAACATGATTGGTTTTGCGGTGGCAAGCTATCGTGAAAATAAAGTGAGCGGGCTGGTGTCCCAAGGGCTGGGAACGTCTATGCTGCAATTGCCAAACATAATGAAAAACCCGCGTATTTGGATACCGCCAATGGTGGCAAGTGTTTTTGCAGGCGTAGTTTCTGCGGCGGTTTTTTCTATGGAAAATACGCCTGTGGGTGCGGGTATGGGAACCTCCGGCCTTGTGGGGCAGTTTGGTACGCTCACCGCAATGGGGTATACGCCCGCAGTGTTTTTGCAAATTGGCCTTGTGCATTTTTTGATACCTGCTGTAGTTAGCTTGACAGTTTCGGAATATATGCGAAAAAAAGGCTGGATTAAATTTGGTGATATGAAGCTGGCGGCTTGAGCAAAAAAGACCGAGTCCCAGAACATTTTTTGTATACCTGCTAGCAGGTATACAAAAATTATTAACAACAGCAAACAAGCAGGAGGAAAACCAATGTTTAAGGTGCTTTTACCCGATGGAACAGAAAAATTATTGTCTTTTGACGCAGAGGAAAGCAAGCAAATATTCCGGCATACTGCGTCTCATGTGTTAGCTCATGCCGTAAAACGGCTGTGGCCGCAAACACTTTTGGCCATAGGCCCGGCAATAGAGGACGGTTTTTATTACGATTTCGACCGCGAAACCCCGTTTACCGCGGAAGAAATACCGCTTATCGAAGCAGAAATGAAAAAAATCATCAAGGAAGACCTAAAGCTGGAACGCATAGAAATGCCTCGTAACGAAGCACTCGCATTAATGGAGCAGCAGGGCGAAATTTATAAAATAGAACTCATCAATGAACTCCCCGAAGATGCCGTTATCACCTTTTATAAGCAGGGCGACTTTATGGATTTATGCACCGGCCTGCACTTGGCCGGCACTAAATATCTCAAAGCCGTAAAACTTATTTTCGAAGGCTCATCCGGCGCGTATTGGCGTGGGAGCGAAAAAAACAAAATGCTCAGCCGCATCTATGGCACGGCTTTTGACAAGGCATCCGCATTGGAAGCCTATCTCACCGCCCGTGCAGAGGCATTGGCCCGTGACCATAACAAACTTGGCCGGGAGCTGAAATTGTTCTGCACATCGGAAATAGTAGGGCAGGGGCTGCCGTTGCTCATGCCTAAGGGCGCGAAAGTGGTTCAGCTTTTGCAGCGTTTTGTAGAAGATGAAGAAGAACGCCGCGGCTACGTACTCACCAAGACACCTTTTATGGGCAGAGATAGCCTGTTTAAAGTGTCCGGCCACTGGGATTTATACAAAGACGGCATGTTTGTAATCGGCGACGAGGACAAAGACGAATCCGTTTACGCGTTGCGCCCTATGACATGTCCGTTCCAGTTTGTTGTTTACAACGCAGAGCAGCACAGTTACAGGGATTTACCCATTAGGTACAACGAGACATCTACTCTTTTCCGCAAAGAGTCCTCCGGCGAAATGCACGGGCTTATCCGCATCAGCCAATTCACATTATCGGAGGGGCATTTAGTATGCACCAAGGAGCAATTGAGCGAGGAATTTAAGGGCGTTGTAGACCTGGTCAACTACATGATGACCACTCTTGGGATAAAAGACGACATCACCTATCGTTTTTCCAAATGGGATGCTACCAACAAGGAAAAATATATTGGCGAAGCGGAAGTATGGGAAGAAACCCAAAGCCGTATGCGCGAATTGCTAGACGAACTGGGCTTGGACTACGTAGAAGCCGAAGGCGAAGCCGCTTTCTACGGCCCGAAGCTGGACATTCAAATGAAAAATGTGTACGGCAAGGAAGACACGCTAATCACCGTGCAAATCGACTTTGCGCTGGCCGAGCGTTTTGGCATGACCTATGTGGACAAAGACGGCAGCAAGAAGCATCCGATACTTATACACCGCTCCAGCATAGGCTGTTACGAGCGCACGCTGGCGATACTTATAGAGAAATTCGGCGGTGCTTTCCCAACATGGCTTGCGCCGGTGCAAGTCAGCATATTGCCAATTTCCGAAAAATACAACGACTACGCCGAAAGCGTAACCCGCAAGCTGAAAGCGGAAGGATTGCGCGTAGAGACGGACTATCGCGGCGAAAAAATAGGATACAAAATTAGAGAAGCGCGTATGCAGCGCATTCCTTTTATATTTGTAGTGGGCGAAAAAGAAGCAGCCGAAGGAACAGTAAGCGTCCGCAGTCGCCAAAATGGCGAAGAAGGCGCACAAACACTTGAGGCTGTTATCGACCGGATTAAAAAGGAAATCTTGGAGAAAACAATAGTTGAGGCCAAAGCATGAGAAAGCAAAACATAGCTGTTTTTGCCTCCGGCGGCGGTTCAGATTTGCAAGCTATTATCGACGGTTGCAAAGCCGGAAAAATTAACGCCGCAGTTTGTGCCGTAATCAGCAACAACAGTAAGTCTATGGCGTTGCAGCGGGCGAAAAGTGAAAGCATTCCGGCTTTTCATTTCAGCGCAAAAATAATTCCATGCCCGCAAGCATTGGAACAGGCAATGCTTAGTACGTTGCTTGCCCATAGTACAGATATCATATTTCTTGCGGGGTATATGAAGAAAATTGGAACAAGCATTCTGCAAACGTACAAAGGCCGGATTTACAATATTCATCCGTCGCTGCTGCCCAAGTACGGCGGCAGGGGCATGTTCGGAATAAACGTACACAAAGCCGTTATCGAAGCGGGCGAAACCGAAACGGGCATCACCATCCACCGCGTAGACCCGGAATACGACACCGGCGAAATCATCGCGCAATGCACAGTGCCTGTTGAAAAAGGCGACACGCCGGAAATGCTGGCGGCAAGAGTGCTTGAACGGGAGCATATATTTTTGGTGGAAACGCTTAACGGGATTATTGTTCCGTCACATTAATCTAAATGACGCGAATATGTAGGGGCGGCCATTGGCCGTCCGTAAATTGCGTAAAAACAAGAAGTAAGTTGCTTGGTAGTCAATATTTTGCGGACGCGCAATGCGCGCCCCTACTCGAAGCATGATGAGGTGAAATAAAGATGGGTATTATTATTTTCGGTGCATCGGGTGCGGGAAGCACCACACTAGGAAAAGAAGTGGCTCAACGACTTCATTTTCAATATTTAGATATTGACGATTATTTATGGCGCAGTGACACAGCAATACCGCTCACAGTCACCCGCCCGCCGGAGGAACGAACCGAACTTTTGATGAATGATGTAAGAAAACATCCCAATTTTGTTATATCAGGCACAATTTTTAACAATAGTAAGCTGTTTGAACATTTGTTTAATTTGGCAGTATTTATATCCACACCGGCAGAAATTTGTGCGGAACGGGTTCGCACCAGAGAACATGCGCATTGGGGTGAAAGGGTTCTTCCCGGGGGAGATATGTATAAAACCACTAGATTTCACGGTGATATTGGTGATTACATTGCCAGTGCACAAAGATATGAAACAGCGGAAGTATCAAAATTTGGCCGTAAACTGCACGAACAATGGATTTCGGAGTTGCCATGTCCTGTTATACGTGTGGATGGAATGAAAAGCATTTCTGAAAATGCGAATTGGATTATCGAACAATTTACCGCGACAAAAACCAAGAACCAAAAGGAGACAGAAAAATGCCGGGATTTTTAACCCACTACATTGCCGGGCAGGCCGTATTAAACAGCGCTGGGCCGGAAATTAACGCAGTCATCCAAAAAGGCGAGCGGCTGTATAATTTAGGCACGCAAGGGCCAGATATTTTCTTTTATTATTTGCCGGGGATTATTCGCAAACGTTCCAGGGATATTGGCGGCCAAATGCACAAAAACGACCTTGGTGTGTTTATCGCAAGAATGGCGCACTTGGCAAAGCACTCCCCAAAAGACGAACGCGACTTGATATTTTCATATACAGCGGGGATTATCATGCACTACATGGTTGATGTCCATTCGCACCCATACGTATACGCCAGGACGCACAACGACAACGCGCCAAGCCTAAAAAACAGCGCAGACCATCGCCATTTTGAAACGTCGATAGATACGGCCTTGCTAAAGCTTGTAAGCGGTAAAAAGCCGGCAGACATCAGCCAATGGGAGCTGATAAAGGCAGAAACAAGCCACTTAATTGTGGCTGCAAAAGCAATGAGCAGGGTGCTTAAACAGGTGTACGACCGTACAATCCATCCCAAAGATGTATACTATGCGATGCGGCATATGATTCGGCTAACCCGCTTACTCCGCTCCCGCAAAGGGCGGCGCAAAAAGTGGGTGGCTGTAGTAGAAAACTTAACCGTGGGCGAACCGATATTCTCCAGCATGGTTCATGACCAAGAAATAGACGACAGCGTCGATTACTTGAACGCGCAAAAAAAGCCATGGAAAGCCCCGTGGGAAGTTGAAGCACTTTGCACAGACAGTTTTATAGACCGCTACAATGCCGCAGTAGACGAAGGCTTGGAATTAGTGCAAGCGTTGTATGACTATGTTTATGGCAATTTGCCGCTAAAAACCCTGGGGCAAAAATTAGGCAACCGCTGCCTAAAAACCGGTGCGCCCTGTAACCAAATAGTATGGTGACGGTTCTGGTCATTGGTGGCGGGCCCTCTGGTATGATTGCCGCAGGTATGGCGGCGGAAAATGGCGCACGTGTAACTCTTCTGGAGAAAAACGAAAAGCTGGGCAAAAAGCTGTATATCACAGGCAAAGGGCGTTGTAACTTAACAAACAATACAGATATTCCGGGGCTGCTTGCCCAAACCATGTCTCACCCGCGGTTTTTGCAAAGCGCATTCCATGCCTTAGATGCACCAGCGTTAATGGCATTTTTCGAAAGCCTTGGTACACCACTAAAAACCGAGCGCGGCGGGCGTGTTTTCCCTGTAAGCGACAAAGCGGATGATATCACAAAAGCCCTAACAACATACATGCGCCACCAAGGCGTAAAAGTTGCACTGAATACCACGGTTAAAAAAATCACGCACGAAAGCGATACTTTTCAAGTCTATACAAACCATTGCACATATCAGGCCGATGCAGTTATAATCGCGACAGGTGGCCTGTCATATCCATCTACAGGCTCGACCGGTGATGGTTACACATTTGCTAAAAATTTTGGACATGATGTCATGCCAACCTTTCCATCGCTTGTTCCGCTGATAGTGGCAGAACCTTGGGTTGCAGACCTTACGGGGCTAAGCCTTCGTAATGTGAAGTGCACTGCAAAGCAAACAAGCGGCAAGCCGTCTGTTTTATACGAAGAAACCGGCGAAATGCTGTTTACCCCAACAGGGGTAACCGGGCCGATTATTTTACGTGCAAGTGCGTATCTCACACAACGCCTGATGTCAGGCATTCCAATTCGCATAGAAATAGACCTAAAGCCCGCCCTAACCTACGAGCAGCTTGACGCGCGAATCCTGCGTGACTTCTCCGATAATCAGAACAAAAACTTCGCTAATGCTTTAGACGGCTTGCTGCCACAGCGGTTGATAAATACAATAGTTGCGCTTTCGGGAATTCCACCGGATAAAAAGGTAAACACCATCACCAAAAAAGAACGCCAAAACCTGGTGGGCGTTTTGAAAACATTGCCGCTCACACCAACAAAAACAACAGGATACAGGGAAGCTGTAGTCACCAAAGGCGGCGTGGCCGTAAAGGAAATCAACCCTTCCACGATGATGTCCAAAAAACTACCGGGCTTGTTTTTTGCGGGCGAGGTGCTGGACGTAGACGCCATGACGGGCGGCTATAACTTGCAAATTGCATTTTCTACAGGATATCTGGCGGGGCGTTCCGCCGCGAATATCGCAAAAACTTAAAAGGGGCAATATGATGCGTTTGAGTTTCACAAAAGAACCCGTGTATGTAAAAAATGGGATACCATATTTCGGCAGCGCAGAAGAAGGCGACCAGTTTAGCAAAGCGGATATCGCTTCCTGGATAGAGGGCGGCCGTTTTGCAAAACGCTGGCGCGAAAAAGGGCAAATGGATGGGCAGCGCAACAATGTCTATAACGATTTGTGCAAGCAAGCGGCGGAGCTAAACCTGCCTATAATGGAACTTGCCTGCGGCCCCGGTATGGGGCTTTTGCCGGATATCTATGCAATCAACCCAAACATTAAAGCTACGGCCATAGATGCTTGCCCAATTTTAATCGAACATTGGAGCGAATTTATTTGGGAAAATGCGCCGGGTACCGGGATTCAATTTGCGTCCTTTAATGCGGCGGATATGCCAATAGCAGAACATTCTGTTGATGTGATAACCAGCTTTATTGGTTTTGGCTCGTTAAGATACGCCGGTGCAAACCAATTAGGCGGCATAAACGAAGCCTACCGGGTACTAAAACCGGGCGGGCGTGTTTTTGCCATAGAACTCGAATTTGAAGACAGGGGAATTATTCAGCACGTATTTGATAAGTGGGGGCGAGAGAACTGGTTCAAAAACGACAACCTGACTTGGCGCCAGCGGTTTGAACAATCCGGGTTTATCGTTGAACAGGAAAATTTTATCAACCGGGATATTATTAGGGACTGGGAATTGGGGGATGCTGCAGCTTCTTTTGGGCTGGATATTTGGGGTGTTACCAAGGCATATGTATTGAGAAAAGCAGGCTTCGCCATAGCCATAGACGGCCCCGTTGGCGTGGGCAAAAGCACAGCGGCAAAAATGGTTGCCCAAATGCTGGGCATGGCCTACATCGATACGGGCGCAATGTACCGTGCCGTGGCTTTCTATAATATGCAAAAGGGGACAGACCTTACGGATGCAAGCAAGCTGGAAGAATCCCTTAAAGACATAAACATCAGTTTGCATCACATAGACGGCGCACAGCGGGTATACTTAAACGGGCAAGATATAACCGGCCGCATTCGCACGCAAGCAATTTCGGAAGCGACGTCTGTAATAGCCACAAACGAAGCCGTGCGTAAAAAATTGGTTGCTCAGCAGCAAGAAATGGCAAAGTCCGGCGCGGTAGTCATGGACGGGCGCGACATTGGCAGCCAGGTTTTGCCATGGGCGCAAGTGAAAATTTACTTAGATGCCGCCCCGGAAGTACGTGCGCACCGCCGTATGCTAGACCTGGAAAGCAAGGGCCAGCCCGCAGACTTTAACAAAATTCTTGAAGAAACCATGATACGGGACCATCGCGACAAAAACCGCCCTGTAAGCCCGTTAATACAAACCGCCGACGCAATTTACATCGACACCGCCAACATGACCCCGCAGGAAACGGCGGAAAAAATCGTAACATATGTAAAGGAGCGCACTGCATGTTTTACAAATTCGTAAGAAGGTTAGCAATAATCCTAAATTTCATTATGTACCGCTTCGAAGTAAGCGGTTTGGAAAATATCCCTAAAAACGGAGCGTTTTTGCTATGTGGAAACCATATTAGCGCGTACGACCCTATAGCTCTGGCGGGTTTCTCTAAGCGTCAGCTAAACTTTATGGCAAAAATGGAGTTGTTTAAGTTTGCCCCATTGGGTGCGTTCCTTAAAGCGGTAGGCGGCTTTCCTGTAAACCGCGGCGCAACAGACATGAACGCCTATCGGCACGCCATGAAATTGCTAAAAGACGGCCACGGAATGCTCATTTTCTCCCAAGGCACGCGTATGAAAGATTTTGATAATGCCAAGGCCGGGGTAGCCGTTTTTGCCTTAAAATCTGGCGCGCCAATTATTCCTGTGGGTATCACAGGGCCGTTCCGCTTTCGCAAAAAAATTCAAATTCACGTTGGCAAGCCAATTTCTATGGAAAAATATCAAGGGCAAAAAGTGAAATCTGAACGGGTAGATGAGGTCATGAACACGCTTGCAGAGCGCATTACAGCGCTTCTAAGATAACTTGCCGCAAAATTTCCTAAGCAGATATATAACATTTTTGTTGCAGAATTTGTTGGTTAGTGTTAAACTACCGATTGTCTGTAAGGACATGGTTTTCGAATTTTGTCACACAGACTAACAATTTGGCCAAAGGAGGCCGTTCAATTCATGAGCGAACTTGCTAATTCTCAATCCTTTCAGGAAATGCTTGACGAAACATTTACAACCCTAAAGTCGGGGAACATTGTAACAGGTACTGTAGTGCGCGTAAGCCCAACGGAAGTCATCGTTGATTTAGGCTTCAAATCTGACGGCATTATCTCCCGTAGCGACTTTACAGAGGACACATCTGTAGAACTTTCCGAACTTACGAAGCCTGGTGATAAAATAGACGTGTGGATTTTGCGCGTAAACGATGGCGACGGCAACGTAGTTTGTTCCAAAAGGAAAGTAGATAGCCAGGCCAATCTTAAAAACTTGGAAGCGGCTTTTAACGACAAAACCCCACTGCGCGGCAAAGTAACCGATGTAGTAAAAGGCGGGCTAACCGTTAATATCCAAGGTTGCAGAGCGTTTGTGCCGTCATCACAGGTATCCAACCGCTTTGTGAAAGACCTTGAAGAGTTTAAGGGCAAGGAACTCGACTTCCAGATCCTTGAGTTTGACCGCGAGCGCAACAGACGTTTGCGTGTCATTGCCGGGCGCCGCGAACTTGCCGCCCAGGAAGCGCAAGCACGCCACAACGAAATATTCTCGAATATTGTCGTTGGCCAGCATATCGAAGGTACGGTAAGCCGCATTGTAGAGTTTGGCGCATTTATCGACCTTGGCGGCGTAGATGCTCTGCTTCATATAACCGAACTTTCGTGGAGCCGTGTACGCAAAGTAACAGACGTACTTAAAATCGGTGACAAGGTAAATGCGATTGTTAAGGATTTTAACCCCGAAACAGGCAAAATATCTCTATCCCTCAAGGAAGCAAAAGACAACCCTTGGGCCGGAATTTTTGAAAAATACCCAATCGACTCTATCGTAAAAGGTACAGTGGTACGCTTTGCACAATTCGGTGCGTTTGTCCATTTAGAAGACGGCATTGACGGGCTGGTTCACATTTCTCAAATTGCCGACAAGCGCGTGGCAAAACCTGCCGACGAGCTTGAAATTGGTCAAGTAATCGATGTAAAAGTTGTATCCATAGACGAAGAAAACAAAAAAATCAGCCTATCCAAGCGTGACGCAGACGCTATTTTGAATCCACCACCGGTTGTAGACGAAGACTTCGAAGAAGAAGTGCTTGTAAATGTAGAAGACTTCATTGAAGAAAACGCGGAGCCTGTGGTGGTAGAAGTAGTGGTTGAAGCCGTAGAAGAACCTGTTCTTGTAGAAGAGGAAGTTGTGGTTGAAGTTGCAGAAGAGCCTATTCTCGTAGAAGAAGTTGTTGTAGAAGAAGCCCCTGCCGAAGTGGAAATTGTCGAAGAAACCGTTGAGGAAGTTCTTGACACAGACAACACTGCTGAATTAGAATAATTGCAAAATAATGAGTAAGCTGGACAGCCGCGTGGCTGTTACCTTTGGTAACAGCCATGAGGAAAGTCCGAGCATCCCGGGGCAAGGGTGCCAGGTAACGCCTGGCGGAGGCGACTCCAGAGACAGTGCAACAGAAATAAACCGCCTTTGGCGATGCTAAAGGCAAGGGTGGAAAGGTGCGGTAAGAGCGCACCGCCTTACAGGCAACTGTAAGGGCTATGTAAACCTCACCTGATGCAAGACCAAGTAAAGCGCAAGCCTTTTTCCGCATAAAATGCAAAATGGCTGGTAACGGGTGCCCCGCCTCGCTTTGGTAGTGTCGCACGAGCCAATAGGCGACTATTGGCCCAGATAGATGGCTGTCCACGACAGAACTCGGCTTATAGGCTTGCTCATATTTTAATATTTCATGGAGATGTACTCAAGTGGCTGAAGAGGCGTCCCTGCTAAGGATGTAGGCCGGGTAACTGGCGCGGAGGTTCAAATCCTCTCATCTCCGAGAGAAGGAAGCCCCGAAAACATCATGTTTTCGGGGCTTTTCAATGCCATAATCGCAAAAATAAAGAAAAGCTCTTCGAGTTGCGAAGGGCTTTCTTCTTTGTCTACCATGCTACCAAATAGGCTGTTATACAAAGCGTCAAAATTCATCAAGTATTGAAAACTTCCCTTCACTTCCGGTATAGTTTCTAAATACAGCAGACTCCAGTTCTTTTTTATCATCATCTGATAAATTATCGTAAGATTTCACCACTTGCATTATTCTTTTACGAGCGTTTTTACTAATATTGGTGTATTTGCTTGTATCGTTGACATACTTAAGTTCATCAATGAGGCGCTTAACACCATTTAACCTAATGTACAGCGATGTATAAAATGAACACCTGTCAGCAGTATATAAAATCCAGTGATAGATATGATGCGGTTTGCTCAAGCCAAAGTTCTTTAATTCGCCATCAAAAAACCTTTGAGCGTTGTTTGCTATATCCGTAATGGCGTTTGATTTATATATCATATTGAATTTATTCGCGTATTTTCGTGTATTTTTTTTCATGATAAGTCTATACATGGCATGATTTGAATCTATGATATTTATTCCGCCATTTTGTGTTAGTTTAATTGAAAAATCAAAGAGAATATTAACAAACTTATCTTCATAGGTAGATTCTGTAATTTCTTGCATAAAAAGAATCAAAATGTTGAATGGCAGGAATGAAGGGTTTGTAATATCCAAATCTTCGTAGGTTTTTTCAAAAACAAGTTCAACTAAACTATTGTAGTAGTCCCTTTTTTTATTTTTCAACAATGTTAACAACAATTCATAAATTTCTGAATCCAAACCAAAGCTTTGGAGTTTTTCATATATCAATTCAGCATCGCTGATATAATTAAATATATGCAAAGCATAAAAATAGTCTAAAAACGATCTATGAAAAAACTTAAATGTATCATCATGTGTCCCCGGCACGAATAATTCAGTTCTGTTTGCACAAAATTTTAGAAACTCGCCGACTGCATTCACCGCATTTGCATTAGTGCCGAAAGTAGTCCGATTTGCATCTACCAAAACGCTTTTAACCTGCGATTCATCAACTTCTTGGTTATTTGGTGCGCACAACTGAGCTAGTCTCGTGAATGTGTCTTCTGTCATCAGCGGATAAGCCTTATCCCAATTATAACTTAAATGTTTATGCTCCTCTACTTCTCGTTTATATGAAATGTACTCAAAGCACTTTTGGTAGAGTTCCAGTTTATTGTCAGGAAGTGTTTTTTCAGCTTTATAAATATTTACGAGCAAAGAAAGAATTAAACAACTAGAAAGAAAGCCCTTCTCTACTAACGGCTTAGCTCGTTGTAACAAGTCATTTTTATCGCTTGCATCAAACTTTCCTAGATTAATAATATTATCAACATATTTTTCAATCTGTTGGAATGTTAAAGGCATGATATGAAAAACAACAGAGTTATCGTGCATACGTATAAAACCTCTACTCCTAGACGTTATACAAATTTTGTTATTTGGATTACTGTGTCGGAAGTATGCACGCATAGTCGAATGCACATCGTTTCGCTTGTCTTCCCTCACTTCATCCAGTGCGTCTAGAAGTATTATACATTTCCCTGAATTAAAATAATGTCGAACGAAATCCTCCGAAAATTCACTTGGACTCATTCCACTTGACGAAACAAGACAGTCTTGTAAAAAACTTATAACATCTTTCATTTCGCCGTTATGGTCTACGAAATTTTTTAAATCACCTTGAATAATTAAGCGGTCTTTTTTACCTAAAATATTCAATTCTTCAACGTTAAGTATTATATTTTTTATAAAAAGCGATTTGCCGTAACCTGCACCTCCAACCACATAAATAAACCAATCTTCATCAAATATATGTTTCCACCTTTCCGTGCTTGAAATCCCAACAGGAAGAAAATGCGCATTTTCACTTATTGTTGCCTCAAAATCATCAAACGCAAGCCTTGGCGGAACATAAAATTTGTTAAAATCGAAATAATCAAGCAAATAAATATGTGCCCTGCTTAATTTTTCTGTCGCTCTTTTTTCATAATCTTGCTTTATTTGATTATAGTCGGGACGCGGATGTGATATGTCATATTTAAGTGATTTAATTACACGGTCAGCAACATAATCCATGTGTTTTGAAAGAAATCTGACATTTCTGTCATTTCGCTCATTTATTGCAAATACTATAAACGACTCAGATTGCTTCAACTGAGAGTGGTAAAATTCTTTAACAAGCTTGATTAGCTCTGAAAGAAAATTATCAATCTTAAAAGATGATATAGAGGAAATGCTGTCGCTTTTCGATGCGATATAATTATCAGAAATGTAGGAAATAATATCATTTTGCGACAGGGGTATAGTTTGAATTTGTGGAGGTTTTGTTTTCAATGAATTTCGCAACTCCCCTGTTACCATATAAAAAACATATCCTCTGATTATATCTGTTATTTGTGTATTGTTCAAAAAAGACAAAACTGAATCTGCTTGCATCTCATCAATTAAAAAAAAATCTGTTTTTATGTTCTCTTTAACAAATTTTTGAACATCATCTTTCGAGAGACTATTCGTGCCATCATAAAAAATAGTTTTTTTTGTAAAATCATAGATGATACTAGAGGCAATATTGATGACAATAGTAGCAATTGCAGTGTCCAACATAAAATCACTCCATTAGATTAAAATTAAAAAGTGTGGCGAAGCTCTTATCGAATTATACCACTGTATTGTAATATTTGTCAAAATTGCGCAATTATTTAAAGCGTTTATTCGTTGTCGAAAAATGCACGATGCTCTAACTTTGAAAAAATAACAACTTGCCTCATTTTCAAAGTACAATTTGCAATCCGTCATTGCCTCGATAGAAAAATACAAACTTCACGGCATCGGCTACGTGTTCACCGAAGCAAATGGCATCCGTTGTGGTCTGTATAGACTCACGTAGTCATATTCAAAACTCCTTAATTTCCAACGAAGATAGTTCTATTATGCGGGTTGGCTTAGGGTCTTGCAATACAAAATATGACATTTTAGCAAATTTCGCATGATAAATGCCCATGAACAATCAGAGATTGAATTTCCGCATTCGTATAGTGTATAATAGGCTCAAGGAGGTGCAGCATGAGTCACATGACCGCAACAGTAGCACAAAAAAATTTCACAACCATTCTCGACTCCGTAATCAGACAAGGTGACACCATATCCATTGCCACAGACGATGGCGCAGCAATGTTAGTAAACCAAGATGACTGGTATGGTATGCTTGAAACCCTATATCTACAATCCATACCCGGTATGAAGGAATCTATAATGGAAGGCAAGGCAACACCACTGGATGAATGCCTTGACAGCGTGGGATGGGATATCGACTAAAATATACACGCCAAGCAGAAAAAGATGCCCGCCTGCTTGAACGAGCGGGATTAAATAAAATTGCTGTAAACCTTTTGTCTGTAATTAAGGAAAATCCGTGGCAAAATCCTCCGTCATATGAAAAACTGCAAGGCGATATGAAGGGTTCTTATTCACGGCGGATAAATAAACAACATCGTATCGTGTACGATGTACTGCCCAACGAGGATGGACTGGAAGATGAAAATGGAATACCGTACAGAGGCATTGTAAAAATTATTCGGATGTGGACACACTATGAGTAAACGATGGCTTAATCCAAATCTTCGCAAAGAAAAGGCAAACAATGTTTAGCTAATCTCCACCAATATTTTACCCTTTAATTTACCTTTTACAGAATCAAAACCCAAAATATGCAATTTTACTACTTTATATGAAAATGCCGCAAACACTGGCATTTGCGGCACATCATGATACGAGGTTTTGCTAGAAAAACGGACATGGAGAAATTCAAATCCT
>Ga0123355_10002923_pt1 | contig 24279 bp, 19 predicted proteins | sample TergutEmb28metaG_3_FD_89872 | JGI IMG/M metagenome (GOLD analysis project Ga0123355, IMG submission 89872) | Embiratermes neotenicus P1 segment gut microbial communities from Petit-Saut dam, French Guiana - Emb289 P1 | ecosystem: Host-associated > Arthropoda: Insects > Digestive system > Gut ... | reverse complement strand
TGCACAAGCAGGCTATGTTTTTCATATAGCCTTACACGCGGTAGACAGCGTAAGCGGGTTGGAGGTTTTTTTTTGCACCTGTGTAGGCGTTGAAAAGCCTCTGGCGACAGGAAAACGCCGTATGCCCGGATGAAAATCCGAGGCAGACGGCATTTTCCCCACCAGAGGCTTTACAACATCAGCCGTAACATGTGCAAAAAAAACCGCCAACCCGCTTACGCGGTTTTCGCCGCTGCAAGGCATTTTGCATTAAATCCAAGTCAATCGCTTACTATTGGCTAACCTTCTGCTGTGCCAGTTTCTCGTAAAATGTAACCAAGGCACTATGGTCAAGCTGGCCACAATCATCCTGGCGTAACGCCTGCAACATCTGATGGACTTGTGGCGCAAGAAATAGTGGCATCCCGATGCTTTTTGCAGTATCAAGGGCATTGTTTAAATCTTTAAAGTGTAGGTCGATTTTAAACCCTGGCTTAAAGTTCCCGTCTAGCATCATAGGAAGCTTTGCGTTCATAACAGTGCTTCCGGCAAGGCCGCCCTTGATAGCGTCAAATACCAGATTTGGGTCAACCCCTGCCTTTGTCGCAAGCACAAAGGCCTCGGATACTGCCGCAATATTAAGCGCCACAATAATTTGATTAGCAAGCTTGGTGATATTGCCGCTGCCTACAGCACCGGTGTGTACAACAGACGCAGCCATTGCTTTTAACACTGGCTCTGCTTCATTAAAATCGTCAACGTTGCCACCCACCATTACAGACAGGGTGCCGTCAATTGCCTTGGGCTCGCCGCCGCTTACCGGTGCATCCAAAAAGCGGATGGACTTATTTGCAAGCAGCTCTGCCATTTCTTGCGCAACAAGGGGTGCAATAGAACTCATATCTACAATCAGAGTGCCTGACTTCGCAACAGACAGAAGGCCGCCTTCGCCGGTAATAACTTCCTTGACTTGTGGCGAATCGGGAAGCATAAGAATGATAAACGAAACATTACCGGCAAGTTCGCCAAAATCGCCGCAGGCAACGGCTCCTGTTTTTACTGCGGCGTCGACATTTTCTTTGACAATGTCATATACATAAACTTCATGACCGGCACCTATAAGGTTTTTGACCATGGGTTTACCCATTATGCCTAAGCCAATAAATCCTAGTTTCATACAAGCATCCTCCCTCTTTTTGCGGCCTCAACGATTCTTTGCTCTGTCAGGCCATAATGAACCAGCAATTCGTCATGGGTATATGCCGAGGTGCCAAAGACGTCCTCAATCCCTACATACACTACTGGTAAATTGACCTTACCTTGAAGTGCCCGAGACACAGCCGAGCCGAGCCCACCAATTACGGTATGCTCTTCGGCGGTTACGACACATTTCACACCGGCTACAAGTTCCATTGCGTGTTTAGGGTCCATTGGCTTTACTGTGCTTGCATTTATGACTTTTGCGGATATCCCTTCAGACTCTAGCATTTGGGCTGCGGTCATTGCCTTTGAAATCATGATCCCATTGGCAAAAATTGCAACGTCTGTGCCTTCCTTTAGGACAGACATTTTGCCTGGAACAAAAGGCTCGTCTTTTGTATACACGGGCATGTCATTGCGGCTGATGCGCAAATAGCAAGGCTGTTGCATCTTTGCCATTGCAAGTACCATCTGCCTGGTTTCAACAGCGTCTGCCGGCACTAAAACCGCCATGTTTGGGATTGCCGACATTATGGCTACATCTTCAATAGCCTGGTGTGTCGCGCCGTCACCAAAATCTGAAAGGCCGGAACTGGAACCGCAAATATTCACGTTTAAGCTTGCGATGGAGATGCTTTGCCGTATCTGATCATAAGCGCGGCCAGATGCAAACACCGCAAATGAATGCACAAAGGGGATTTTCCCAGCAAGGCTTAGCCCCGCGGCTACAGAAGTCATATTTTGCTCTGCAATGCCCATTTCAAAATAGCGGTTTGGAAAGGCTTCGCCAAATAAGCAACTCATTGTTGACTTGCCAAGGTCTGCTTCAAGGGCTACTACGTTTTCATTTAACTTTCCCAGTTCTACTAAGGCTTCCCCGTATGCTGTGCGTTGGTTTAGCATCGTATTACACCCCCATAACTTGGCTTAATGCCGATTGATAATTTTCTTCTGTTAATATGCCATTGTGATAGGCTGGGTTGTGTTCTGCAAAGTCTACGCCCTTGCCTTTTACTGTGTGTGCAATCAGCATTGTGGGCTTATTTTTTACGCTGTCGGCCTTATCTAAGGCGTCTAAGACTTCCTCGGCATTGTGGCCGTCTAGTTCTATGACTTCCCAGCCGAAGGCTTTCCATTTCTCTGGTATGGGGTTGGTGTTAAAGCGCTCTTCTATTGTTCCTGTGGCTTGCAGATTGTTTTTGTCCAAGATTGCTACTAGGTTGTCCAATTTGTAAACGGAAGCCGCCATTGCCGCTTCCCAAATTTGGCCTTCTGCTTGCTCTCCATCGCCAACAAGTACATATACTTTGTTATTTGACTTGTCCAGTTTAAGCCCCATTGCAATGCCGCAGGCAATTGATAGCCCTTGGCCTAAAGAGCCGGTATTTGCCTCTATCCCTGGGGTTTTTAATAAATCTGGATGCCCTTGTAGTACAGAGCCAAGTGCCTTGGTTTTTGCCATTTCTGCGGCTGGGACATAACCAAGCTCTACCAAGGCCGCGTATTGGATAAGTGCCGCATGTCCCTTGCTTAAGAGAAAGCGGTCACGGCCTTGCCATTTTGGGTTAGCTGGGTCAAGTTTCATTTTGGAAAAATACAATGCCGCCACAATTTCCGCGGCAGAGTTTGACCCGCCAAGGTGACCGGCCTTGCCAACGCCAATCATTTCCAGCACATTTTTTCTTAGCTGTTTTGCTTTGCTTTTTACTAACATCACTGCATCTTTGTTAGCCAAAAAATCGCCTCCTATACTCCGGTAGTAGCCCAGTTGGGCAACTTTACCGGTAATGTATTAAAAGTGTTACTTTCTAGGTTTGTACCAAAATGGAAAAACCCCGTTTTTCGCGGGTTGCATCCCTTTGCCAAAAACAGTAAAATGCGTAAAGATTGCCATACAAAGGAGAATAAACGTGGAAAATAGTGCAATTATCACAAAAATATTAAACAAACTTGAAAGCGGGAAGTCTGTCCCCTTAAGCGAACTTACAACGATGCTAATGGGTGTATACGCTAAAATATGCGCCCGTCAAACACCGGCGGGGCTGCTAAAGCAGTATGAAGAAAATTGCTTTGCAAAGCCTTCGCATCTTTCTCCAATCAAGCTAAACATGCAAGAGCACGCACTATATAACATGGCCGAAGAACACGGGATATCACCGGTACTATTATCGCCTGCCGCTTTGCTTGGAAGCTGCTCGTCAGTTGCGGCGGTAAGCCAAAACAAGGTGCTATCGGCTATCCGCGGCACGGAAATCCTTGCAGACCCTACCAATATGCTTGCATTACATATCTGTAATGAAATCAAGCATGGCAGGCTGGTAAGTAAAGAGCCTGTACATTTGTGCGCGTCAAGCCGTGTGGTTCGCGGGCAAAAATTCGGCAGAAAAGACCTTGTACAGCACTTTTCAATTTTTGGCATGGTATCAGCTGGGCGCGACCAGGGGTCTTATGGCTTTGAGGCTGCTTGCCTTGTGAAGCATATTGCTTTTTACAAGAACTTCTTCTCGGCCAACTTTAAAGCCCCGATTTCCTTAACCATACGCAAACGCAAAGGCTATAGCGACTTAGATGGGCTTGTATCACGTATGCAAGAAAAGTTGATAAATGACCTTCCAGGTCTTTCTGTCAAAGTCGATGACGAGCCAAGTGATAATGAATACTATACAGGGCTGCAATTTACCCTCTATGCTCATATCAATGAAGAAAATGTGACCATAGGGGACGGTGGTTTTGTTGATTGGAGCAAAAAACTTCTTGGTCAAAAAAAAGAACGTATGTTAATTAGCGCGATTGGAATAGACCGCCTTTGTCAGTTTCGGTAGTTTTTCATGAAAACCATCCCAGCCTGGGTCGGATATCATGACCGTACTCTACGGCATAACGCCGCGAAGCAATTTTGCGGCGTTTTTTGCGTCTTCACGGACATTTTTACTAAAACCTTCAACGCTTATACGGGCGTCATAGCCAATGGCCTTTAAACTGTCGAAGAAAGGCTTGTAGTCTTCCCCGTCGTTTTCATGGGGGAATACACGCCCATCTTTTGCGGCGATATGAAGATGCCTAATGTCTTTACCTGCCTTGGCTAAGACCTCTAGGCTTTCATTTTCCATACGCATATGGTAGTAGTCCACCAACAGCTTTATATTATCGCAGTTAACTTCCTTTACAATCTCAAGCCCTTCGGCCGCGGTAAGGACAAAGTTGCTTTCCAATGAGTTAAGGGGCTCGAGTACAACGGTTATCCCAAGGGGGGCAACAATGTCCTGTAACTTATACAGAAGGGCAGTAAACTGCTCTTTTGCCCGTGCATATGGGAAACCTTCAGGGATGTTTTTTGCGCCACCACTGCCAAGCACTATTACCTCTACACCCATCGTTGCGGCACGCTGTGTTGCGCGTTTTACATACTCAAGGGTCTTTTCAAGATTATGCTCTTCGCCGGTTAGGCGCACTGATGGTGGGAAGAAATTATTACAAACCTCGACAGCAATCCCCTCAATTTGCTGATACATTTTTGTAAAATCCTCCGGCGAAAGGTCCATGACCTGGGCAAGGGGAAGTTCGATATAGTCATATCCGCACTCTTTAAAATCAGGGATGTTTTCGTCCCCGATTTTAGTTGCGGTGCTTGCAAGCATACTAACGCAACATCCAAGTTTCATTACATTTCCTCCAGCATCGCCCTTGCCCTTTCAAAGGCAAGTCGCGGTGATGTATATACGGGAACCGGGTTATTTGCTACTTCTTTTTCAAGAACAGCCATAGAGCCCTGTGCCAGCACAATGCAATCCGTTTCTTTTGAAAGCCGCGCAATATCCTCAAGCAACATTGCATTATGTGTTGCCGGGTCTCCAGAGCGCAGTATTTTAAAGGCTTTGTCATTTAAAACAGGTACAACATCAATTTCCTTACCGGCTTCGGATGCGCAAAGACGAAGGAGGCGTTCGCTGGCTGGCATGGTTGACGACAGTGTACCAAGAAGGCCAATCTTTTTGCCTGTTGCAACGGCTTTTTCCATCATTGGCCTATCAATTTGCAACATGGGTACATCAATCATAGGGCGGGCATATTCAACGGCTTGATTAAACGTAGAACAAGCCAGTACGATTAAATCAATACCGGCTTCTTGAAAAAACTTTGCAAAAGTAGCAAACTTATAGAAATTGACTTTGGGGATTGTACCAACTGGTGCGGCAAGATTGTCACGTTGGACAGTATCATCGGCAGCGTGCATTATGCTTATCTCTGGCATAATCTCTTTTGCAAACGGCTCTAGTGCCGCAGCTGTAAATACTGCGGCATGAATTATCCCGAGTGTTTTTTTAGATAAATCTTTAGACATAGAGTTCATACTCCTTTGTGATAAAATTGGTTGTAACGACAAAAAGACCCAAAACGGATCTTCTATGGCCGAGAGTATGTGTAAGAAATGCATCTATACTCTATCACATGCCAAACAGTGTTGTAAACCCACTTAAACTTGTTATGCGCTTTTACGGGATTTCGTGTACATGTGAGTCTGATTTGCTATAGGGCTTACAGCGACGAGAACCGCGTAAGCGGGTTCGAGGGTTTTTTCGCGCATGTTCCGGCTGATGTTGTAAAGCCTCTGGCGGGGAAAATGCTGTTTAGGTTCGGATTTTCATCCGCCTAAACAGCGTTTTCCCGTCGCCAGAGGCTTCACAACGCCTACACAGGCGCGAAAAAACCCTCCAACCCGCTTACGCTGCCTATCGCTTGTAAGGCTATATGAAAAACATAGCTTCGCCGTGTACCGTAGTCATTAAGCTTCAAGCTCGTGTAGGGGCGGTGAGGATTTTATCGTTAGACAAGATTGAGTGCTTCTTTATAAGATGAAGCACCCAACAAAAATCGGACAATATGACAGCAATTCATCGCTACTAAATGGCGCACAATAACCTTTGTCAAAAATGGAAAAACCCCAAATTTCGGGGATTTTTGCATGTCAATGATAGATGCTGGATATATATGTCAGTAATAATGGTATTACATAGCTGGATGTAATACAGCGCATGTATAGCGCACAAGCAGGCTATGTTTTTCATATAGACTTGCAAGCGGTAGGGTTGGAGGGTTTTTTCGCGCCTGTGTAGGCGTTGTGAAGACTCTGGCGATGGGAAAACGCTGTCTGCGCGGATGGCAATCCGAAGGCAGACAGCATTTTCCCCGCCAGAGGCTTTACAACATCAGCCGGAACATGTGCGAAAAAAGCCTCGAACCTGCTTACGCGGTTCTCGTCGCTGTAAGCCTTATAGCAAACAAGACTCCTGCGATCTCATGCAAGATTTGACTACCAACTAGACAGATATTAGAATATACATGGAAGCTTTTACAAAAATTAATTACATGTAAAGTTAATAAACCTATAGGAGTGGATTTTTTACGATGGCAAATGAGGATTATACAGGCACTGAGGGATATATTGGCGCACGGGTTAAGAAGATTCGCGTAAAAAAAGATATGACACAGCAGCATGTTGCTGATTTGTGCGGCTTAAGTAAGGGGATGATTTCCAAAATCGAATGCGGAAAGGTAATGCCTACCATTGCTACCCTTACAAAAATCGCACATGCATTGCAGGTAAAAGTATCGCTACTGATGGAAGATGGCAGCGAGCGTATCCCCGCGTGCCAGTCTACAAGTATTTCGCCAATGCGCTTTACCGCTACAGACGTGGGATATCGCTTTTTTAGCCTTGCGGCAGAGTATGGTGATAAGAGTATCCAGCCACTTATTTTTTATGCTAGCAATACAGAGGTTAATAGCCATAGGGTAAGCCATGAGGGCGAAGAGTGTATTTTTATCATTGAAGGCGAGATGGTTTTTAATATAAACGAGTCAAGCTATTTCTTAAAACAGGGCGATTTTTTGTACTTTGATGGTCGCCAGCCCCATGGTATCGAGAAGGTCGAGCATGAAGTAAGATATTTGAACATATTTACTGCGGGAGAATATGCCAGTCAGGTGTTTATAGATAATTAGACAAAAAAAAGAGCCGATGGCTCTTTTTTTTTTGCAAGATGCACTTGACAGTTCAACAAAGTTGAACCATACTACACCAAATTGCTTAAACTAACCTTGGGAATCGGTCATGTGGGTTATAGGTCAAGCAACAAGTCAAATAATCCATAACTGGCGGTGAGAAAGGAGGGCAGCATTTGGCCGGATATTGTTTAAGAAATGCGTATTTCAAACAATTACACCATACCGCTGGGTCGATTCAACTGTTGTACAGTGCATGTAAATTTGTAAGTGTGCAATGCTAAAATAGGAGGTATTTACATGAAAAAGTTTTATCGTTTGTTAGCAGTATCATTAGTCATTGGTTTGGCTTTTATACTGTTTGCGGCATGTGCCGCACCGGTAATGGAGCCGGAACCGGCAGACCCTGTTGTCGATGAAACACCTGCGGATACAACCGATGCCGAAGAGGCACCACCGGCCGATGTGCCTGATGTAGACGTTGACATTGACACAATGGGCTTTACAGAGGCCCCAATGCTTGCCGAAATGGTAGCACGAGGCGAGATTCCGCCGGTACATGAGCGTTTGCCTATCGAGCCGTTTATCTCATCAGCACCAGAGATTGGCATATTCGGCGGTGTATACCGCGGCGCGGGCTTTGGCCCAACACATGGCCAGCTTGACACAGAAGCCCATCGTTTTGTCGGCCTTTTGCGTCTTGAGCCAGACCTTGTTACTATGCGTCCTTTCTTGATTAGAGACTGGACAGTAAACGACGACTTTACCGTTTACACATGGTACCTTCGCGAAGGGCTACGGTGGTCTGATGGCGAACTGTTTACCAGCGCGGACTTTAGCTTCTGGTACAACTATATCTTGCTTAACGAAGAGTTAACACCTGCAATCCCTGCAAGATACATCGTTGATGGCCAAGTAATGACAATGGAAACCCCAGACGACCTTACAGTGGTTATATCATTTGCGGCACCTAACCCTGCATTTGACATTGTAATGCTAAGATCTATGTTCCCAGGTGAGAAAAAGTGGGCGGCAAGGCACTATCTTGAGCCATTCCACGTTGACCATAACCCAGACGCAGAAGCCAATGCGACAGCAGCCGGCCACGAAAACTGGGTTGGATACTTCACATTCCGCAATAACCGTACACAATCCGGTACAGATGTTGATGCGCCGGCATTATCCCCATGGATACTGCGCAGAATCGACGCAGACGGCAACCGCTACTTCGACCGCAACCCCTTCTACTTTGTAGTTGACAGGGAAGGCAATCAGTTGCCATATATTGACCAACAAGTCAGTGTTCTTGTGCCAGATAACCAAAACCGTATCCTAAGGCTTATGGCAGGCGAACTTCATGCCGCAGCCGAAAACCCACTTCCGGTTAGGGACTTCACCCTCTACGTTGAAGGCGAAACCCAGGGTGACTATACAGTATTCCTATTTGATAATACCCGTGGTAGTGACGCGTCCGTTACCTTTAACCTTAACCACCAAGACCTCGTACTGCGCGAAATCTTTAATGATATCCGTTTCCGCCAGGCTATGAGTTTGGCAATTAATAGAGATATGATTAACGAGGTGCTATTCTTTGGCCGTGCGACAGTACGCCAATCCGCACCGCCACCACCGCCAAATACCAGCTTCGTTGAAGACTGGATGTGCAACTATATGATCGACTACGACACACAATCAGCCAATGATCTTCTTGATGAAGTTGGCCTTGTGTGGAACAGCGACCAAACACAGCGTATGCGCCCAGACGGCCAGCCTATGTTTATCGTGCTTGAAACCATCGAAGAGTTTGCGCCACAGGCCGAAATGATTGCAGAAATGTTTACGGCAGTTGGTGTACGCTCAGAACTACGTGTTCAAGAGCGCGCCCTTATGCGCGAGCGTTTCCCAACCAACGAGCGTGACGCGCAAGTCTTTACCTTTGACTCTGCAACAGAATTTGCAATGCGCGCAAACCCAGACGGTATTCGCCCACCATGGCGTTCACATGAAATTGGTTTTGCACCGCTTTACTACGAATGGTGGCAAACAGGCGGCGCAAGCGGCCTAGAGCCCCCGCAAGAACTTCAAGACCTGCGCGACATGGTAGACCGCTGGATTGGCCTGCCTCCTGGCACACCAGAGTTTGTTAACCTTGGCCGAGAAATTGCAGAAATCCATACCACAAACCTGTGGTATATCGGGACATCTGTTGCACCGCGTGTTGTTATTATTTCAAACCTACTTGGAAACACACCAACAGAAGGTACCTTTGCCGGCGACTATGGCTTCTGGTTCCCGTTCCGTGGTGATGCCTGGTTCTTTAGATAAGGAACTTTAGATAAGGAACTTTAGATAAGGAACTTTAGATAAGGAACTTTAGATAAGTTGTAGTTTCAGAAACGCTGTAATGTAACCTTGATAGGGGTTGCTTTGTCCGTAACAAGGCAACCCCTTTCTTACGATTTGAGGTGAATCACACCATGAAATGGTACATTATTAGTCGCTTTATACAAATGATTTTTTTGCTGATTCTGGTGTCTATCGTATCATTTTTTATTATCCAATTGCCCCCGGGCGACTGGGTAACTCGATATGTTGCTTCATTGGAAATGCAACTTGGTGCAACCCTTGGGCAAGATGTTATTGATGGCATACGTGCCCAGCTTGGGTTTGACAGGTCTCCTGTAGAGCAGTATTTCTTTTGGATGAGAAATCTATTGCGTGGGGACATGGGCATGTCTCTTGAATGGCGTCAGCCTGTAAATCAGTTGGTTGCTGATCGTCTGCCTATGACCATTGTACTTTCTGTACTTACGCTGCTATTTACTTATATCATCGCTATACCGGTGGGTATATATTCTGCGCGCCGTCAGTATTCTATCCCGGATTATATCTTTACAACCTTTGGCTTTATTGGTATTGCAACCCCAAGCTTCTTCCTTGCCCTTGTGCTTATGTATTTTTTAAGTACAACCTTTGGTATGAGTGTCGGCGGCCTGCAATCAATAGAGTTTATGGGCGAGCCTTGGAGTTTTGCCCGTTTTTGGGACCTTCTTAAGCATCTGCCGCTGCCGGTTTTTGTAATTGGTATAGCAGGCATGGCCGGGATCATGCGTGTAATGCGCGGCCAACTTTTGGATGAAATAAAACGGCCATACGTTGTTGCCGCAAGGGCGCGAGGCCTTGAAGAAAATACGCTGATTAGAAGATACCCCGTGCGTGTTGCGTTAAACCCGATTATCTCCCAAGGGGGAAGCATACTTGCCGCAATTGTATCGGGTATGACAATCACGGCCATAGTCATGAATATACCCAATATAGGCTCGCTACTATGGGGCGCACTTTTGGCGGAGGATTTATTCCTTGCGGGCTCAGCGGTAATGATTCTTGCGGCAATGACCGTAATTGGTATGTTTATTTCAGATATTATTCTGGTCATTGTTGACCCGCGTATATCCATGGACAGATAGGAGGGGGGCTAATATGAGATTTCTTAAAGAAGAATATGGAAAATTCAAAAATCTATTTTCCAGAAACAAAAATAAAGATATTGATGAAAAATCTCCTAAAGCGGACAAATCCCCTAAGCTGGATGACAGCTACTATACCGCTACCCAGTGGCAATTAATGAGGCGCAAGTTTAGAAAGCACAAGCTGGCAAGGGTCGGTTTTGTTGTCTTGGTTGTGCTTTATACTGTTGCCATTTTTGGCGAATTTTTCTCTGTTCATGACATGGCGCGGCGTGATACGGATTTTATCCTTGCACCTCCATCCCAGATACGCATGTTTCATGAGGGCAGGTTTGTTGGGCCTTTTGTTTATGGCCTATATGCAACGGAAGACCCCCGTACATGGCGTAGGATTTACCTGCAAAACCCGGCGTATGTCCATAGGCTTAGGTTTTTTGTGCGGGGTGACTCATATACGATGCTTGGGGTTATCAGTAGCGATGTCCGCTTCTTTGGTACTGTTGACGGTGCGCCGTTTTTCCCATTTGGTACAGATTACTCTGGGCGTTGTTTGTTTTCCCGTGTCATTGCGGGGCTTAGGGTTTCGTTGACTGTTGGCCTTGTTGGGGTGCTGTTTACATTTATTCTTGGGTGTATTTTTGGCGGGCTTGCCGGGTACTATGGCGGAAAGGTTGATATGGCCATATCCAGATTGGTAGAGCTATTGCAGTCGCTGCCTACTATACCCCTTTGGATGGGGCTTGCCGCGGCAATGCCCAGGGACTGGTCTACCTTACAGATGTACTTTGCGATAACGATAATACTTTCCCTAATGGGCTGGACGGGCCTTGCACGTATTGTGCGAGGCATACTCTTACAAATGCGGGATGAAGATTTTATTATGGCCGCAAGGCTTGCGGGTGGGTCTGATAGATATCTGATTCTTAAGCACTTGCTGCCGGGATCCATGAGTTTTCTGATTGTAAATATTACGTTGGCTGTACCGGCTATGATTTTGGGTGAAACTGCGCTTTCATTCCTTGGCATTGGTTTGCGCCCGCCTGTTGTTAGCCTTGGTGTGCTTTTAAGTAATGCGCAAAATATTGCGGCTATTGCTATTAGCCCCTGGGTAATGATACCGGGCTTATTTATAATTATTATTGTGCTTGCATTTAACTTTTTGGGCGATGGTTTGCGTGATGCAGCCGACCCTTACAAATAACTTAAGGAGGATATAACTATGGATGACCAAAATATCCTTGAGGTAAGAGGTCTGCAAACGTATTTTAAGCTGGACGAGGGCATTTTAAAGGCTGTTGACGGGGTGGATTTTTCCTTACGAACAGGAAAAACCCTTGGGCTTATCGGGGAGTCTGGATGCGGTAAAAGTGTTACTGCCCACTCGATATTAAATACCGTACAGCCACCGGGTTGGACAAATGCCGGTACTATAAATTACCGCACCCAGGCCGGCGATGTTGTGGAAATTACTAAGAAAAAGTCCAATAGCGAAGAAATGCGCAGCCTCCGTGGCCGCGAAATTTCTATGATATTTCAAGAGCCAATGACCAGCATGTCCCCTGTGCATACTATCGGCCATCAAATGTCTGAGGCAATTCTTGTGCATGCTAAAGACAAGAAAAGCAAGGCCGCAAAAAAAGAGGCAAAAGACCACGCCATTGAAATGCTTAACATGGTTGGGATGCCCAATGCCCCTCAGCGTTATAATGACTATCCTCATCAGCTTTCTGGTGGTATGTGCCAACGGGCTATGATTGCAATGGCACTTTCCCTTAACCCAAGTATTCTTATTGCGGACGAGCCTACTACTGCACTTGATGTAACGGTACAGGCACAGATAACAGACCTTATGCTTCAACTGCAAGAGAAGCGAAACATGTCGATTTTATATATCACTCATGATATGGGTGTTATTGCCGAGGTTGCTACGGATATATGTGTTATGTACCTGGGTAGGGTGGTTGAGCAGGCGACGGCGGAGGAGTTGTTCCGTAATCCGATACACCCGTATACCATCCGGCTGCTGCGCTCTATTCCTAAGCTTGGCCAAAAGGTACCTGGTGCAAGGCTTGATGCTATTAGGGGCAATGTCCCTATACCCCTTGGCTTACCGGAAGAATGTGGCTTTAGGTCACGTTGCGATGAGGCAAAGGATGGGCTGTGCGAGAATGGCATACCGCCTCTGGTTGAGGTAGAGCAAAATCATTTTGTGCGTTGCTTCCTGCGCGATGGAAGTGAGGGTTTGTAATGGAAAAACATGCGATGGAAAAACCTACGAAAGAGTCTTCTGTGACAGATAACTTCGTAAACACAGGTGAAGTCCTGCTTGAGGTTAAGAACATCAAGAAGTATTACCCAATCCTTAAAGGTTTTATGCGTAAAAAAATTGGTGAAGTAAAAGCGGTTGACGATGTAAGCCTTTATATCAACCGCAATGAAACCTTAGGTCTTGTAGGCGAGTCCGGCTGTGGTAAGACAACCTTAGGCCGCTGTGTTATGCGTGCAATAGAGCCTACCGAGGGCGATGTGCTACTGCATTTAAATAAGGACGAAGAGCCTGTAAACATCACCAAACTGGATAGGGCGCAGCTTAGAGAAATTAGGCGGCATATGGCCATTATCTTTCAAAATCCTTACTCCTCCCTTAACCCGCGTATGACTGTCTTAGATATCGTAAGCGAGCCTCTTGTCCTTAACGGCTACCCAAAAGAGCAAATAATCGACAAGGTAAGCGAACTTGTGGAAATGGTTGGGCTGCAAAAAAGGTTTTTAAACAGGTATCCACATGCCTTTTCTGGCGGGCAAAGGCAAAGGATTGGTATTGCGCGGGCTTTGGCACTTAGCCCAAAGCTGATTGTCGCAGACGAGGCTGTTTCGGCCCTTGACGTTTCTATTCAAGCGCAAATATTAAATCTTTTGCAAGACCTTAAAGAAAGTATGCAGCCGACATTTTTATTTATTGCCCATGACCTTTCTGTTATAGAGCATGTTTCCGATAGGGTAGGGGTTATGTATGTGGGGCGGCTTGTTGAACTTGCCCCTACAGATGAGATTTATACAACCCCGCGCCACCCGTATACGGAGGCACTGCTTTCCGCAATACCAAGGCCAGAGCCGGGTGCCGCAAAGAACCGTATCTTGCTACCAGGAGAGGTAGCCAATGCCGCCAACTTGCCAAGCGGCTGCTGCTTCCATCCAAGATGCCGCTATGCAAAGCCACAGTGTAGCGAGGAAGTACCGGCACTAGAGGAAATATCTTTTGGGCATTATGTTGCCTGCCACCGTGCAAAGGAACTAAATTTGCGAGGAATCAATGATATTGACCACGCAAATTATGACAATATAAATTTTAAAAGGAGCGAGCAATCATGAGCCAAAAAGTTTCTGTAAATGTAGATGCCTCCAAATGGCTAGGGAAGCTGGAACACACATGGAACTACATTGGGTATGACGAGTGTAACTACACCCATTCCCCCGGTGGAATGGAGCTTATCTCAAAGTTTGGTAAACTGGAAAAGCCGTATTATATGCGCACTCATCACCTGCTTTGTACCGGCATATGTCATGGCTTTTACAAATGGGGTTCTACCAATATTTATATTGAGGATGAACAGGGCAACCCCATTTACAATTTTGATGTAATCGACAAAATGTGTGACATCTGGCTGGCAAACAATTGTAAGCCCTTCTTTGAAATTGGCTTTATGCCTATGGATCTTGCGGATATGACCGGTATCGAAATCGAGCATAATCGCGTACACCAATATAGACGCGTTGGCTGGAACCGCCCGCCGAAAGATTATGACAAGTGGTATGATTTGATTCATAAGCTAATGACCCATCTTGTTGGACGCTACGGCGAAGAAGAGTTAAAAACATGGTACTTTGAAATGTGGAACGAGCCGGATATCGACTACTGGAAGGGCACCCATGAGGAGTTTTGCAAGCTGTACGACTACACCGAGGCCGCAATACATGATGTAATGCCTGCGGCACTTTTTGGCGGGCCTTCTACTTGTGGTGCGCTTGCGTATGACCATCCCGCGGCTAACTTTTTGCGGGATTTCTTGAAGCATACAAAATCGGGCAAAAACTACAAGACCGGCGAGGTTGGTACTCGCTTAGATTTCACTTCTTTCCACTCAAAAGGCGGCGGTTATGCCTTTACAACTTCGCCTAAGCTTGAAAAAACACCTTCTATCAAACGCTTCCTAGACCAGATTCGCATCTGTGGCGATATTATCAATGAATGCGGTTATGGCCATCTGGAGTGTATTATCTCCGAAGCAGACCCAGACGGTTGGGCGGCTGGCGGCCGTTTTGATAACCCTGCCTTTGATTTCCGCAATACAGAATACTTTGCCTCCTATGTGGCGTCGTCTTATAAAAACCTTTACGACATGGCCGATGAAATGGGCATTGACTTTAGGCCTCTTGCATGGACATTCATGTTTGAAGGAGAGCGTTGCTTTGAAGGCACCCGTACATTCTCTACACAAGGCATAGACAAAGCTGTGCTAAACACCTTTAAAATGTTCTCAAAGCTTGGTTATCAGCTGGTAGAGTTAACATCTTCCCGGGGAATGAACCCCGAGAAATACGAAGACCTATGGGGCGAGGGTAAAGGTGCGGAGATAAACGGCTGGGCAACCCTAACCGGTACAAAATCCCTTGAGGCTTTCTTGTATTGCCATGAGGACACATGGGATACCGAGGGCAATTACAATGTAAGCTTTGACGCGAAAAACTTACCTTTTGACGGCCCATATAAAGTGACCCATTACAGAATCGACAAGAATCACTCGAATCCTTACACCGAATGGGTGCGCCAGGGGAGGCCGGATTGGCCGCAAGGTGCCCAATATGACGCTATCAAAGACCGTGATGGCCTCGAACTTCTTTGCCCTGTGCAGGTTGTTCACCCTGTAGGCGGCAAGCTGCTGCTTGAGTTTGATATGCCGGTGAAGAGCGTTTCTTTGATCGTTATCGAGAAGGCTTAATGCAGGAATCTCCAGATGCTTTTACAAAGGGATAAAGCCTTGAAATTGGCGGTTTGTAATGCTTTTACCAAAAGGAGAAAAAGCCTGATTTTAGCGGTTTGAATGCTTTTGTCATTTGGAGAAAAACCCCGAAATTGGCGGTTTGAATGCTTTGCCCAAAGGAAAACCCCGTTTTCTGCGGCTTGCAATGCTTTTGGCATTTGGAGAAAAAACTTGAAAAGTAACAGTCTTCATCCATGGCAGATGAAATTGCCCCTGGTGGGCTATTAGGAGGATAATGTGAGCGAAACTGTAAAAATAAATGTAAACGCAGGTGAAACCACCGGCGTCCTTAACCATACCTGGAATTATATCGGCTATGACGAGTGTAACTACACAACAACCCCAGGGGGCACGCTGCTGCTAGAAAAATTTGGCGAGTTATGCGACGCGCCATACTTTGTGCGGCCTCATCACTTGCTTTGTACCGGTAACACCCATGGGGAGTATAAATGGGGCTCTACCAATGTATACACCGAGGACGAAGAGGGCAACCCGGTTTATAACTTCGAAACCCTGGATAAAATCTGCGATGTTATTGTTCAAACAGGGAATAAGCCCTTCTTTGAAATTGGCTTTATGCCCCGAGACCTTGCAGACCCACGTCACGCAAATGACCCGGAAAAAGGCTATGAGATTTCCTGCTGGGCGCATTATAAAGATTATCAGCTAAAAGGCTGGTGTATGCCGCCAAAATGCTATGACAAATGGTATGACCTAATCTATACCGTGATGAAGCACCTAGTAGAGCGCTATGGGGTAAGGGAGATTGAGTCCTGGTACTTTGAAATGTGGAACGAGCCTCAAGACGGCGGCCCTTATTGGAAGGGAACCTACGAGGAGTTCTACAAACTAAACGACTATACCGAGGCCGCGGTACACGACGCCCTTCCAACGGCAAGGTTTGGCGGGCCAGCAGTTGTGCATACCCGCACACCGGATACCCCAGGTGCCCAGATGATGGACGATTATCTCGACCACTGCAAAAACAGGAAAAACTACAAGACCGGGCAAATCGGTACTAGACTTGATTATCTTTCCTGGCATGTAAAAGGGGGCTCGTATAGGTTTGACCGCTTGGCAGAGAAGCAAATCCCTTCGGTTAAATCATTTATCGAGCAAAACCAAACCTGCATTGATATCGTCAAAAAGCACGGTTATGAAGACCTTGAAGTTGTAATCTCTGAAGCAGACCCAGACGGCTGGGCTGCCGGTGGTATGTACGATAACTTCAACTTAAACTTCCGCAATACAGAGTATTATGCTTCATACGTTGCCTCAAGCTATAAAAACACCTACGACCAAGCCGATAGGGAAGGCATGGACTTGCGTCCACAGGCATGGGCATTCATGTTTGAAAATGAGCGTTGCTTTGAAGGGACGCGGGTTTTCTCTACCCAGGGGATTGATAAGGCTGTATTTAACCTGTTTAAACTTTATGCAAAACTGGGCACCCAGAAGCTTAGCTTAACCAGCAGCCGTGACTTAGACCCGGCCAAGTTTGAAGATGATTACGGCACAAAAGAAGGCCCAGAAGTAGACGGCTGGGCAACGAAAAAGTGCGACGGCTCTGTGCAATTGCTAATTTACTGCCATCACGACGATTGGGATGTAAAAGAGAAATTTAGCATTGATCTTAATGTTGCAGGTCTTGATGGTGAGTATACCGTAAGGCATTACCGTATCGACGGCGAACATTCAAATGCATATGCGGAGTGGGTTCGCCAAGGTAAGCCGGATTATCCCGTTGGTGACCAGTATGCCGCAATAAAAGCAAGGGATGGGCTAGAGCTTCTTAATGCACCATGTGTTAAAAGAGCAAACGGCTCGCTGGCACTTGAGTTTGAACTGCCTGTTCATGGTATTTCGTTTATCACACTTGAAGCTGTGTAGGGACGTCGAAAGATAAACAGATTAAAACCGTGGGGTTCTACCCCACACCCCGCAAGGGATGCATCCCTTGACCCTGTTAAAAACCGCGCATATGCGCGGTTTTGGGTTATGTGGTCAATAAATGGATTTTATAGGTATTCTCGTTTAAAATAGACCCTAGATGAGGAGGTTTAGTATGTCGAACATTTTATATAAAGACGCACAGGAGATTATTAAGGCCGCGCTACTTTCCGCACAGCCGGATGTTGCTGTTACTAAGGCCATAAAGGAATGCCCATGGCTGTGTGACGGCGGGCGAATTGTTTTGATTGCTATAGGTAAAGCCGCGTGGCAGATGGCAAAAGTTGCGATTGAAAACGTTGGGGATTTTATCACGGGCGGGGTTGTAATTACTAAGTACGAACATTCTATGGGTGATTTGCCGGGGGTTACAATCTATGAGGCGGGGCATCCAATACCGGATGCAAACTCCTTTGCGGCAACAGAGGCTGCAATACAGGCGGCCCAGGGGCTTACCGCTAAGGATAGGGTTTTACTATTGATATCCGGGGGTGGGTCGGCATTATTTGAAAAACCGCTGGTGCCTGTGTCGGAACTTGAAAGCATAACCCAACAGCTACTGGCTTGTGGTGCGGACATTGTTGAGATGAATACGATTCGCAAGCGGCTTTCTGCCGTAAAGGGCGGCCGGTTTGCACAGCTTTGCGCGCCTGCGAAGGTGTTTTCTATCGTGCTATCGGATATTATCGGCGACCCACTGGACATGATAGCGTCGGGGCCTGCCTATCCGGATAGTTCTACATGCGAAGCCGCATTTGCTATTGCGCAAAAGTATAATATTATACGACTGCCCGAAACAGATAAGCTTATGGCTGTAGAAACCCCCAAAAGCCTTAATAATGTAACCACAAATATCTCCGGCAGTGTGCGTCAGTTGTGTTTTTCGGCCCAAGACAAGTGCATACAGCTTGGCTATAGCCCTACAATTTTAACCGATAGCTTAAATTGCACAGCCCGTGACGCTGGGACTTTTATGGCCTCCATTGCCAGGTTTTATCAAGATTCGTCTCGCTCGCTTGCGTTTCTTGCAGGCGGGGAGACGGTTGTTAAACTTATAGGTACCGGCAAGGGTGGGCGCAATCAAGAGTTGGCACTTTCGGCCGCAGTTGGCATTGATGGGCTTGCGGATACGGCCGTTTTTTCTTTTGGCTCTGATGGTACTGATGGGCCGACAGACGCCGCTGGCGGATATGTAGATGGTGCTACTCGTCAGTTGCTTAAGGAAATAGGTGTTGATATACACAAATATTTAGAGAACAATGATTCCTATCGCGCACTGGATTCTGTTAATGCATTGCTTAAAACTGGCCCTACCGGGACCAATGTTAATGATCTTTCTGTGGTTTTGATTAGGCGGTAAGTTGATGTGAGTACATGTTTGTTATGACGCATTGTTCTTGATTACAGATCAAAATAATGATGCCACTCCTTGTGTTTTGCCGTTTTTCGTTACTATCCTTAACGGCGGCTGTTTACCCATTGGTACCGTAGTCGTGGGCGCAATTTTGACATTACCAATAATACCCAATTTGACCAGAAGTTTATCTATGGGCGAGAGATATTCCAGAATGTTGCACAAATTGTTGATGGGATATTTAATCAATTTATACGGCGGCCCGGGCGGACAGAGCCGTTCTTTAGTTCTTATTGCAATGGAACTACGTCTACATGTTCTGGGATGTCGCAACATGGGTCTCAAGCTTTGGCGGTTAGGGGCTTTACTCCCCTTGAGATTTTGAGACATTACTACCCATCGGATGTAAATATTGTGCAGTCCAATAATTTTGGACAGCGTAATCCAGGGGCTTATCCGGGTACAGCGCTTAGAGAAGGGTCTTCCGGTGAAAATGTGCGCCGGATTCAGTTGTATTTGAATCGTATCTCTGGCAATTGGTGGATACCTGCGATTCAAAACCCAAACGGTTTCTTTGGGCCGGATACACGGGCTACTGTTATTGCGTTTCAGCGGTTGTTTAATCTTAACCCTGATGGGGTTGTTGGGCCGCTTACTTGGTATGAGATTACGCGGGTGTATGTAGCTGCGCGGCATCTTGCCGAGCTTACAAGCGAAGGGCAAAGGTATAGTATCGGCAACAACCCGCCTACTGTGACAATACGGCAAGGGGCGCGCAGTGAGACTGTTGTTGAGTTGCAGTTTTTGCTTAATTTTATCTCTACGTTTTATAACGAAGTGCCCTTTGTGGTGGAAGATGGGGTATTTAGGGAGAGTACACGGGTCTCGGTTATTGAGTTTCAGCGGCGGTTTAATTTAAACCCGGATGGGGTTGTTGGGCCGCTTACTTGGGCTAGGTTGTATGAAGTGTATAGGCGTATTGTTGGGACTGTGCCCCTTCCACCGCCGGATCCAAATATCCCCGCTTTTCCTGGGGTGCCCATACAGGTTGGTGAACGGGACAATAATGTTAGCATAATGCAGCAGCGGTTAAACTGTGTTGGAAGGGCTAACCCGTCTATTGAGACCCTTGTTGTTGATGGGATTTTTGGCCCTCGGACACAGGGGGCTGTGCGTGAGTTTCAGCGGCTGTTTGGCTTGACTGTTGATGGGGTTATTGGGCAAGTTACGTGGTATAGTATTGTCGAACAATGCAATCTGATACAGGGTGGTTCGCCACCGCCACCGCCGCCGCCGCCGCCACCGCCGCCACCACCACCGCCGCCACCACCGATACGGCCGCCTTATCCTGGGACACTTATCCGGGTTGGATCACGGGGGGAAAATGTGCGTCTTATGCAGCAGATGCTTAATAATATCGGACGGGTTTATCCGGTTATTCCGCCTCTTGCGGAGGATGGGGTTTTTGGGCCGCTTACAGAGGCGTCGGTTAGGGCGTTTCAGACTTTTTTTGGCTTAAATCCTGATGGGATAATTGGGCCGCTTACTTGGGCTAGGATTGTGGATGTAAATGCTAATTTGCCTAATGTTACGGCTCCGCGTTTTCCTGGAAATTTGCAAGTAAGCTCTCGTGGGGATGATGTTCGGGTATTGCAGTCTAATTTGAATGACCTTGTGCCCTTTTATCCTTCTATTACGCGGCTTAACGTGGATGGTGCTTTTGGGCCTTCTACACAGTCTTCTGTAATGGCGTTTCAGAGGATTTTTGGGATGACAGCGTCTGGAATTGCTAATCAGACTACTTGGAATTTAATAATGTCTATGCGCAATTTGCTTACACAGGGGAGGGCGGCACAGGCTTTTGCTGAGTTTTTGCTTGAGCCGGATGGGTTTGATGGCTTTAATGAAGAGGCTGTGCCGGATTTTGTTTCGGTTCATGACTCAGGTTATGATTCTTCTTATGATTTTGGTTATGAGGGGGCATATGACGCTGGTTATGGGGCTAGTCTTCATGAGCCTCAGCATGTCCACGAGCCCGTGGTGCGGCAGCAGGGATTTGATATGTTTTTGTGGTTGCTGATACTCAGTTTGTTGCGTCAACGGGCTTAGGTTTCGCAGTGTAATACCTTGCGCTATATAGGATAGGGTTGCGCATTTGTGGCTACACGCCCTAAGTGGAAAGTGCCCCTCTGTGCTGTGATCGAAAAATAATCACTGCACGGGGGGCACTTTCCTTGTTAGTTACAGCAATGGCTTTGTTTGCTGTTGATTTCCTCTTTGATTTTTTGTTGCATTTTTCTGGTATCTTTATTCTTTCTTATTCCTCTTTGTAAATTGTTTGTTAATTTTGTTAGTTTTGTGAAAAAGATGGTATACTTGCAGATGTGGACATGTTTAACACGTGTTTTCATTATTTATAATATACAATTTTATGGAGGTTTACTATGGAGCAAGATAGTGCAAACAGAAGTGGAATGCGGTTTTGGTTGGTGTGCGGGCTTTTGGCATTGGTTGCCGCCGGTGCAATTGTTGGGGCATTAGTTTTTACTAATAGATCTGGTGAGGCTGAAATTATTGGTGATGAGCCTTTAATGGGCGCAGCTACTGGTGATGCCAGTGATACCGGTGATGCAAGCAGTGCCGGTAATGGGGATAGGCTTGCTGGATTTGGCGATATCTCTGATGAGGGGCGTGTGGTTGTTGCCCGTGTTAATGGGATGGATATTACTATCTACGATGTGCTTTTTGAAATGAGGCGTGCCGAAGAGCTGCTTATGTGGGAGTATATGATGATGTTCCCAGATGATGAGGGCATCGACTATGACAGGTACTTTTCCGAAGGTATGACCTTTGGGCGGGTTGTGCGCGAGAAGGCGGCTACTTTTGCGGCAGAATTGATGATATATGAGAATTTTGCCAGGCAAATGGGTTTATCCCTTACCGGCGAAGAGGCCGGGATGATTGCCGACCATCTTGACAGTATGGTTGAATATTATGGCAGCCGTGAGGAACTTGATGAGGTGTTGCGAGGTGATGGAATCGGTGGGGTTAATCATCTTATCGGTATTTTTACTTCCCAGATTATCCTTGACAATATGCTTGAGATACTGCTTACAGACCCGGTAGCCTTTGCACCGTTTGAGCAATATTTGCCGGAAGACGTTTGTGACGCAACCGAGCGGGCTGTGGATATCCATGCGCGGGCAGTCGCCGGTGAGGATTTTACTACGCTTATTACCCTTTACGGCGCAGACCCTGGGATGGAGACTTTCCCGGAGGGTTATACCTTTGTAATCGGCGACATGGTGGAAGAATTTGAAGAAGCGGTGCTTACCCTTGAAATTGGCGAGATAAGCCAGCCGGTGCGTACTATGTTTGGGTATCATATTATACTGCGGGTAGAGCCGGATCCGGAAAATGTAATGACAGGCTCGCGTTTTTTTGCGGGCGACGGCGATGACGAGCTATTTGGCGCGAAGCATATTCTAATTGAAGTGGACAGGCGCAGCCCGGATGACAAAATGTTTGAGGCTATATTTGCCGGCTTTGAAGTTATGATTGAAGCTGCCGAGGTTGAGTTCTTGCCGGCACTTGATGATGTGCCTGTTGGATTTTTGGATCACGTAGCTGAAGGATAAAAATTTTGCCGCAAAGGAGATTGTATGCCGCTTAAAATGACTTCGTGGAATGTAAACGGCCTGCGTGCCTGTATGGGCAAAGGGTTTATGAGTTTCCTGGATAATGATTTTGACTTGATTGGCCTGCAAGAGACTAAAATGCAGCCAGACCAAGCAGACTTTAGTTTTCCTGGATACCATGTGTTTTGGAACTCTGCCGAGAAGAAGGGCTACTCTGGTACGCTGGTGCTTACTAAGCAGGAGCCTCTGGCTGTGACCTATGGAATGGGCATACCAGAGCATGACAACGAAGGGCGGATTATTGCCCTTGAGTTTGATAAGTTTTATTTTATTACTGTATATACCCCCAATTCCCAGCGGGGGCTACTTAGACTGGACTATCGGATGACTTGGGAAGACGCCTTTCGCGAGTATTTGAGTGGTTTTAATAAACCGGTGGTTGTATGTGGCGACTTAAATGTTGCGCATAAGGAAATTGATATCGCCCGTCCTAAGTCAAATGTCAAAAACGCGGGTTTTACGCCGGAAGAACGTGCAAAGATGACTTTATTGCTTGACGCCGGTTATATTGATACTTATAGGCATTTGTACCCAGATACAAAAGACGCGTACTCTTGGTGGTCTTACATGGGACAGGCACGGCAGAAGAATGTCGGCTGGCGCATTGATTATTTTCTTGTATCGGAAGGTCTTGCCAGTGTGGTGCGCGAGGCTACTATCAGCCCGGATGTGCATGGCTCTGACCACTGTCCGGTTGGGCTGGTGCTAGATCTGTAATGTAAGCGCGAAGCGTGTCCAGATTACCGAAGCTGTAGCGAAAGCGCGATAGCGCGTCACTGACCGCAGCAAAGTGCCAACAGGCACAAGCGAGGAAGCGGAGTGGGGCTTTGCCCCGCGTAGCGGCGGGAGTTTGAGGGCAGCGCCCTCATTCATATGGAGGTTCTATGAGAAAAATTGCTGTATATCTTAAGCCATATTGGCCGCTACTTATACTTACAGTTTTTTTGCTTTTGGGGCAGGCAATGGCAGAACTTTATTTGCCTACGCTTATGTCGGATATTGTTAATGAGGGCATTGTGCCGGGTATTGAGACTGGTGTGTCCCAGACTGGGTTTATCTTGCGTACAGGCGGGCTTATGCTGTTTATCGCGTTGCTTGCGGGTAGTGCGTCTATTGGTGCGGCGTATCTTTCGCCTCGTATTGCGGCGGGTGCCGCGCGGGATATGCGGCGGGATTTGTTTGCCAAGGTCGAGAGTTTTTCTCAAAGCGAGTTTGATAAGTTTTCCTCGGCTTCTCTTATTACCCGCTGTACCAATGATGTTGCCCAAGTGCAGAATTTGGCCAATGTTACCGCTAGGCTTTTAATGTACGCGCCTATTATGGGCGTTGGTGGGGTTATTATGGCACTTAGCCGGTCTGTTAGTATGAGTTGGATAATCGCGCTTGCTGTTATTGTACTTATTGGTTTTGTTTTGCTGCTTGTGTCAATACTTTTGCATAGGTTTAAGATATTGCAGGAAATGGTGGATAATTTAAACAAGGTTTCCCGTGAAATCTTGCATGGGCTGATGGTTATACGTGCCTTTGGAACCCAGCGGCATGAGAAGCAGCGTTTTGATAAGGTTAATACAGATTTGCGTGATACC
>Ga0123355_10002922_pt1 | contig 24284 bp, 25 predicted proteins | sample TergutEmb28metaG_3_FD_89872 | JGI IMG/M metagenome (GOLD analysis project Ga0123355, IMG submission 89872) | Embiratermes neotenicus P1 segment gut microbial communities from Petit-Saut dam, French Guiana - Emb289 P1 | ecosystem: Host-associated > Arthropoda: Insects > Digestive system > Gut ... | reverse complement strand
TTCCTTGGTTAGATGTTCGTATCTATCTGCCGCGAATAGCAGGGCTGCTGTTTCGTTTTCCATAGGAATATCGCCGCTTAGCATTTTGCGGATTAGTTGGCCAATAGGGTTATTTGTTGGCTCAAAAGTCGCGTGGCATGGCTGGCCGGCTGCTTCGAAGCGTTGCTTTAGTAACTGGGTTACGGTGGATTTGCCACTGCCGTCCAGCCCTTCGATTACTATGAATTTGTTTATTCCCATGTCTCCCATACCTCCGGCTTGTAACCTGCGCTTGCTTTTTTGCCATTTCGCACAATAGGGGTTTTGAAAAGGGCAGGGGTTTCCATAAGGCGTTCGTCCAGGTCGTTGTTGGCCAGATATTTGAGTTGCTGGCGGTCGTATTCTTTTTCATCTATCAAAGCCATAGTGTCGCCACCTAATGCTGATTTTACACTAGAAAATTCGCCTTTGCTCATGCCAAATTTTATAAGGTCGATAAGCTGGTACTTTATGCGACGTTCCTTAAAGTATCGCTCAGCTTTTTTTGTGTCAAAGCATTTGGATTTGCCAAATATTTGTATGTTCATATCGGTCGCCCTTCGTATATAAGTATTTAATATGTAAGAATGGGAGTGGCAATTGCCACCCCCACATTCCGAAGAAGTCTATTAGAATAATGAGTATGCCGCTACAATACTTACGATTGTGATAGACACGGTGGAAACAAGTTTGAACATTGTGTTAAGTGACGGGCCGCTTGTATCTTTGAACGGGTCGCCGATGGTGTCACCGATAACGGCCGCTTTGTGATTGTCGCTACCTTTGCCGCCTAGTGCGCCGCCTTCGATATATTTCTTGGCGTTATCCCATGCGCCGCCGGCGTTGTTCATAAACACAGCAACTAGGAAACCAACTACTGTCGCGCCGCCGATGAAACCAACTACACCTTCCACGCCAAAAATCATACCTGTGATAATTGGTAGAATTACGGCTAGTAGGGTAGGGGCAATCATTTCGCGCAATGCGCCTTTTGTACAAAGGTCAACACAGGCCGCGTAATCTGGGTCGGCTTTTTCTTCCATAATGCCTTTAATTTCGCGGAACTGACGGCGAACTTCTTCTACAATGCTTTGCGCCGCACGCTGTACAGCACCCATGGTTAATGCCGCAAAGGCAAATACCAGCATAGCACCTAGGAAAACGCCGATTAGAACTGACGGGTTGTTTAGGGAAAGATTAAGACCTGGGAAATCTGGTGTTGGTACATATCTCGTCATGTTAGCTTCTGGCAGGTATTCGCTAACTAGGTAGCCGCCTGCGTCTGCCACATGGCGTGTTGCGATGTTTATATATGAAACAAGTAGTGCCAGAGATGTTAGCGCGGCAGAACCTACGGCAAAACCTTTGCCTGTTGCCGCTGTTGTGTTGCCAAGTGAGTCAAGTGCGTCTGTACGATCGCGTACTTCTGGTGGCATATGGCTCATTTCCGCAATACCGCCGGCGTTGTCGGCAACAGGGCCGTATGCGTCTGTGGCTAGGGTGATACCTAGTGTAGAAAGCATACCAACAGCCGCAAGACCGATACCATATAGGCCGAAGGAGAAATTGATGCCATAGCTTGCATATGTTGTGTCAAACACACCGCCAGAAGCCAGGAAGCTAGCTACGATTGCCGCTACTATGATAATAATTGGTGCAATTGTTGATTTCATACCCAGCGCGATACCCGCAATTACAAGGGTTGCCGCACCAGTTTTGGTGGACTCGGCAAGGTCTTTTGTGGGTTTGTAGTGGGTGGATGTGTAATATTCTGTAAAGTATGCGATTAGTACACCCGCGACAACACCAGTAACAATGGAAATGTACAAGCCCCACCATGTAGCGGGTACAGACGCGCTCATATCGCGCATAACAAACCATGTAACCGGCGCAAAAGCCGCAACCGCAACAATAGATGCAGTGTAAGTACCCTTACGCAATGTGCCAAGAAGTTGTGCTTGGGTTGCATTTTCTCTTGTGCGGATAAGGAATGTGCCAAGTAGTGACGCAAGCATACCAACAACCGCAAGTGCTACAGGCAGGAACATTGCTGCCCATACCATGCTAAAGTCTGTGCCGATAAACGCCGCATAACCAAGGGCGATACCTGCGTGCATAGACTTGATATAGCTCTCGTAAAGGTCTGCGCCCATACCGGCTACGTCGCCTACGTTGTCGCCTACGTTGTCCGCGATTGTTGCTGGGTTACGTGGGTCGTCTTCCGGGATACCGGCTTCTACTTTACCCACAAGGTCTGCGCCTACGTCGGCTGCTTTGGTAAAAATACCACCGCCAACACGGGCAAACAGTGCAAACACCGCAACACCCACGCCGAACATAACCATGTTTTCTGCAATTGCATACGGCTCTAGGTTAAATACAAAGCGTAGTAACAAGAACCATACAGAAACGTCTAGGATTGATAAACCTACAACGGTAAAGCTAAGTACTGTACCTGATGCGAAGGCCACTTTTAGGCCTTGGTTTAAGCTCTCGCCAGAGGCTTGGGCTGTGCGCACGTTTGCGCGGGTTGCAATGCGCATTCCGATATAGGCGGAAAGCTGTGAAAACACACCGCCCGATAGGAACGCAAATGGAATGAACGGCGAAACATGGCCAAGTACTGCCAGTACGGCAAGTATGGCAATGATGATAATGTAAACGATACCTACTACTCTAAATTGGCGCTTTAGATACGCGCCTGCGCCTTCTCGTATTGAAGCGGCGAGCTTTTTCATTCGGTCGGTACCCTCGCCAAACCCCATTACTTTGCGACTTTGTAAAAAAGCGAAAAGCAGAGCGATTATAGCTCCGATTACACCAATTACAAATGCGATTTCAAAAAACGTTGCATCCATTTCCCATCAACCTTTCTTAGATTTTTTGGACATGATTGGGAAGATTCTGTAGGGCAAAACAACTTTACCCCCAGCGTACACTATGCTAGCACAAAATTATGCGTGCGTCAATGAATTAGTCTACGGAAAAAATTCAGTTGGTAAGAACTTCTTACCAACTGAATTTCTTCCGCACATGATTTACCACAAGTTCCAGCGCAAACATACACACAAAAATAATTAGAATAAGCATTGTAATGGAAGCAAAATTGTGTTGGCGGATGCTTCGCGCCAAAAGCGCGCCAATACCGCCTGCGCCCACAACCCCCAGGGTTATAGACTCTGCTACGCTGGTTTCCAGCCTTATCGCAATCCACGACAAAAAACCTGTGGCGGCGGAAGGCAAAATACCATGCAACACAATTTGCCCCCAGCTTGCCCCAGTTGTGCGCATGGCAGTGATAATTCCACGGTCTTGTTCTTCAATTGTTGCGATGAAGGCCTTTGTGAGATATCCCATGGAAGAAATTGTAAGCCCCACCACGCCGGTGGTGTAACCCAGGCCAATGGCGGCCACAATCATAAGCATAATAACTAGGCCAGGCACAGCACGCACTACACTTACATATGCCTTGATAAAAATAGCCAAAGGTTTCCACGGCGCGATATTTTCTGCCGCAAGAAAAGCCAGTATTATTGCTAATATGCCCCCCAAAATCAGCCCTGTCACACCCATGGCGAAGGAAATGAAAAATTGCTGCAAGCCTGGCAAAATCACGGCTGTGTCAACCTGCATTAGTAGCCGCAGAATGCGTGGGGCGTTGCCCAAGCGGGAAATAAAACGGGCGAAATCCAGGTTCAAATACCACAGGCTGGCGGCAAAAATAAATACCGCAGTGGCGGCAATGGTAATTCTAGTTAGGCGGGTTTTGGGCGGTACTACGCGTAGCTTCATGTCGCACTTCATGTCGCTTTTCATATTAAAAGCCTCTTTCGCAGCGCGCCGGAGAGAAATTCTGCGCATAGTACAATTGTTATGAGCAGCAGTACCAAAGTTGCGACTTCGTTAAAGTTGCGCAAATTCAAATTTGTCTGAATAACTACGCCCATGCCGCCTGCACCCACCATGCCCAAAATGGCAGATGCGCGAATGTTTATTTCAAATGTGAACAGCGTCCAGTTTATCCAAGCCGGGGCGAACTCGGGGAGCAGGCCGTGGATGATAATTTCCGGGAAGCGCGCGCCGCTTGCGCGAAGAGGCTCTAGTTTTTTTGCGGCAATTTCGTTAATGCTTTCCGCATAGGAACGGGAGAGAAATCCCGTAGTGGACAGCACCAGCGCGATTAGGCCAACGATGCTTCCTATACCGAATATAAACACCATAATAGACGCCCAAATTACCACGGGAATGCTGCGCAAAAATGTCATTATGAAACGGATAGCGATTCGCACAGGGGGGTATGGGGTTATTTCGTCTGCCATTAGAATGCCGAAGATGAAAGAGAGTAAAGCTGAAATATATGTGCCTACCACAGCGAATGCAATGGTGTATAGAGCCGTGCGGGTGTGGACTTGAATATTAGTAAGGCTTGGTGGAAAGAAATTGGTGGCGATGTAACGAAAAAAAGACGGCGTAACAGTTACAAGCCGCCATGGGGATATGTCCAGGTATAATATGAAGGAAAACAAAATTGCCAGGACAAGAGCGATGTTGGCAATTAGTTTAATGCGTTTGGATTTTTGGTACATGTCGGACTCCTACTTACTTATCATATATTTCAGAGGCTAGGTCTTCCGTCAAATCACCGGGCTTGCCGTCGTACACGACCTGGCCGTGTTTTAGACCAACGATACGGCTGGCGTACTGCCTTGCAAAATCTACCTGATGCAAGTTTACTATGCTGGTTAGGCCGCGGGCTTCTGTTAAAGTTTTTATATGCCCAAGCACTGTATGTGCGCTGGTGGGGTCTAGGGAAGAAATCGGTTCATCTGCCAGCAGTAATTTCGGCTGTTGCATCATGGCGCGGCAAATGCCCACCCGCTGCATTTGCCCACCGGAAAGTGTGCCGGCTTTTTTGTGCATAAACTCCTGTAAGCCCACTGCGGTTAGTAGCTCGTGGGCTTCGCGCAAATCTTCTTGGGAATACAACCCAAGTGCCGAGCGGAAAACATTCATCTGCCCCAGGCGGCCGTGCAGCACATTTTGCATAACATTACTACGGCCAATCAAATTGTAGTCTTGAAATATCATGCCAATTTGCGTGCGCAGTTGTCGCAATTTTGCGCCTTTTAGGCGGCTTGTGGGTTTGCCCAGGAAATAAATTTCCCCTTCTGACGGGGAAATTAGTCGGTTGATACAGCGGATTAAAGTCGTTTTGCCAGAGCCGGATGAGCCGATTATTACCACAAATTCGCCCGGGTTTATGGTTAAGTTAATACCGCTAAGCACCTCGGAGCTTGTGGGCGTGTATGTTTTTCGCAAATTACTAATTTGTAGCATTAGTCCAAACCCAGCGTTTCTACGATTGAGCGCACATACGCGTAGCCCGTCACGTCCGGCATGGTAAAGCGAATGTTGCCGTCGCCCCAGTTTTCCGCGAAGTAGGCAGAGTCGTCGAATTGTAGGAAAAATTCGCGGATTTTCTCAATAATTTCATCGTCAATAGCCGAGCGGATAATATAGCTTGGATTTGGTACGGCTTGGGTGTAGGCGATTATCTTGAAATCCGCGGCGTCTATCAGCCCGCGTTCTTCCATATTCTCTAAAAACATTCCGCCAATGGCGGCGGCGTCGAAATCGCCGTGGCTAACACCAAAGACGTTCGTCTCATGGCCGCCGGAGTGTGTTGCCGTATCAAAAAAGTAACCTGAGTTCATAATTAAACTCGGGTTAAGACCCAGTTCCGACACCATATGATATTTTGGAAACACAAAACCCGTGGTAGAAACCGCGTCTACAAAGGCGAAGGTGCGACCGCGCAGGTCCTCCAATGAGTTGATATCGTCCCGCGTGGCGCATGTAATGAAAACAGAGTTATTTACCGTTCCCGCACGAATTGGCAAAGTGGCCACCAATTCCACATCCACCACAGCGGATGTGCGAATGTAGTTAAACGCCGACACTAGCATTATATCCAAATGCCCGGCGCGCATTGTTTCTATTCCTATTAAATAGGAAATGTCAGCTTGGGCGATTACGGGAATGCCAATGAAATCTTCCATAGCTTGGGCTAATGCGCGGCTTGCTGCTTCGCCTGCAACAGGGTTGGAAGCGTCGATTGTTAGGGCTATGCGGATTGGTTGGATGTCATCGTCTCCGCTACATGCGGTAAATGCTAGGATGGAGAGTAGCAGAATTGCAAGTGTGATATATTTTTTCATGTCAAAACTCCTTTTTACGATTGATAAATAATATCCGATAATATTTCAAACTGCTCATTGATAATCTCTTCCGTAAGAGCATTACCCAACGCCAGCACACTCAGCCCGTCAATAGTAGCGATAATATGCGTGGCAAATTTAGACACATTCGCCCCGTCAATAACCCCCTGCTGTGCGCCAAGCATTAGTATCGCTTCAATAGAATCCCGCAACTGATTAAGCTGCGTATCCCTAAAAGCCTGCACCGCCGCCTTGGGCTTGGAAAAAAGATATTCGCAATACGCGCGGAAGAGGCTGTTCTCAAAATTTACAAGCCGTGCTTTTTGCTTGGCCATGTAATTTTGAAACACGTCGTCAAAAGGCTCGTGGTCGTGCACGGCTTTGCTTATGCCGGAGATACGCTCTTTGTTGCGCTGCTTCATTACCTCCAGAAAAACTTCGTCCACCGACGCGAAGTAAATGTATATTCCGCCGCGGCTGATGCCGCATTCGTCTATAATATCCTGCATTTTTACTGCCAAAAAGCCTTTGCGGCAGAAGACTTGCCGTGCAGCGTCCAGGATTTTTCGTAGTTTATCCTTGCGTTGTTTTTCAAAATGTGGGCGTGAAATTTTTATCGCTCCTTCTCGTCCTATGACTGTGACGCCATTGTCATTTGTTGGTGCGGAAATATATTATGACATCGGTGTCAGTTTGTCAATAGTTTTTTGCTCTAAAATTTGTGAGTAAAATTTGTGGCAGAAAAATTCAACTGGTAACCAAATCCAACCAGTTGAATTTATTTATTGCGTAAATCACATATTTACTCCTCATCCCAAATATACTATAAAACAAAATCACCCAGGAGTGAGATATGAAAAAATTTCTAACCCTAGTTCTCTTTGTACTGGCCGCGCTGCTTTTTGCGGCGTGTAGCACAAGTGACAAGCGCGGCTTCGCCAACCCGGAAGAAGTCAGTGCCTTCGAGCAAATCCAGCGCATTCTAATGGAAATGGAAAGCTATCGCGCCATTGCCACTGTCGAGTTTCGTTCCAACAAAGGCGTAAACGTGTATGAAACTACCCAACACGCCCGCGCTACAGGGCAATACCGCATAGAAGTTACAGGCCCTGCCAATGTTGCCGGCAGTGTCACTGCTTTCGACGGGCAGCAGATTTTGCAGTTTAACAGCCGTGTAGATGGCCGCGTTTCCATGCAAGTGGACGAGACAACCGAGCGCAGCGAAATTTTCCTTACAACTTTTGTGAAAAATTATTTGCAAAGTGATGAGATTTCTGTTAGTGTATCTGATATGGAAGAGGGGTTGCGCACGGTATTTGAGGCGACTGTGCCTGGCAACCACCCGTACTTGGCAGTTTCGCGCCTTTGGGTAGATAATGCCACGTTGCTTCCTGTGAAGTTGATTGTGTTCGACCAAGACGGGGCGGAAAGAATTGTTGTTACATATCATGTTTTTGAATTTAATGTTGAGTTGGATGACGGATTGTTTACACTGTAGATGAAATCTACATTTTTTTGGTATCTACAGAGAAGTCTAATACAGTCGGGACGGGCAAGCCCGTCCCCTACATAGTGAGGTACATATGATCTACAAAAGAGCATGGGCGGAAATTAACCTTTCCCACTTAAAACACAACATAAATGTTGTGCAAGCGAATCTACAAAAAAACACCCAGCTAATGGGCATTGTCAAAGCCGATGCCTATGGCCACGGTGCTGTTCCCGTTGCGCGAACACTGTTGGACAGCGGCGTAAAACGTCTAGGCGTTGCTATTTGTGAAGAAGGCGTTGAATTGCGGCAAAACGCTATAATGGGCGGAATTTTGGTTATGGGTTACACCCCGGAGCAACTCCTGCACGAAGTTGTGTGCAATAACCTAACCCAAACTGTGTTTAGCCTAAGCGGCGCACAGTTCCTTGCACGAGAAGCGGCGCGAGCCAATACTCGCGCGAAAATACATATAAAAATCGACACAGGCATGAGCCGACTTGGCTTTTTGCCCTGTGAAAAAAGTGTTAGCGAAATTCTTGAAATAGCCCAAATTCCCGAAATTGAGCTAGAAGGGATTTACACTCACCTGGCTACTTCCGACGAGTTGGATACAGGATTCATGCACGAGCAGTTATCTCGCTTCAACTGGATTGTTAATGAGCTTTCGCAAAAAGGGCTACAAATTCCACTGCGGCATATTTCCAACTCTGGCGCGTTTTCTCATATAACTACTGGGGAAACTAGCTTCGACGGATTTTTCCAAGATTTTGTGCGGGTGGGCATTATGCTGTACGGCTATCCCCCTTCCGCCGAAATGATTGAAACTTGTGCTCCACTTGGCCTGCTGCCCGTTATGCGCCTCATGTCGCGGGTTGGCATGGTAAAGGAATTGGACGCTAATGTGGGAATAAGTTACGGTCATTTGTACAAAACACAGCGCAAATCAACAATCGCAGTCCTGCCGATTGGCTATGCAGACGGATACCCGCGCCGCCTTTCCCATGGGGGTAAGGTGAAAATTGGTGAAAAATTTGCGCCAATTGCCGGAGCTATTTGTATGGATCAGTGCATGGTGGACATTACGGATTTACCCTGCGTAAACCCAGGCGATGTGGTAACAATGATGGGCGAGCCGGGAATTTGCGCAGATAATTTGGCCGAAATTGTCGGCACAATCAGCTATGAAATTTTATGCGGCATAGGAAAAAGAGTTCCAAGAATATATACAGTTTAGAATAAGCCGCGTAATTTCGGAAAGTCTTTTCACTTTCTCGAAAAGACATGTATAGAAAAAATTTCCAATGGCAATACTCGTAACATCAAAGTACCAATCCCATTCTCAAACCTCGCTAAGCACATTTATTTTGCATCCAAAAGCCGATGCAAAAAAATATCCTTATCAAGGTTTCGAATTGGAATTAGTATTAAAAAGGGTGATATAAGTGGTACCAGTCAGACGAGGCGACATATTTTATGCAGACCTAAGCCCCGTTATAGGGTCGGAGCAGGGGGGCGTGCGCCCTGTGTTAATAGTGCAAAACGATGTGGGAAATAAATACAGCCCCACAGTAATTTGCGCGGCAATAACTTCTCAAATAAACAAAGCAAAATTGCCGACGCATATAGAAATCGAGTCCGTAAGTTCTACTTTGGTAAAGGATTCTGTAATTTTACTAGAGCAAATCCGTACAATAGACAAAAAACGCTTGCGCGAAAAAATTTGCCGCATAGATGATAAGATGATGAAGAAAATTAACCGTGCAATTGCAATAAGTTTGGGGTTAGATACATAAAAGCCCACCCAAAAAGCCGCAAATTCCATGCGGCTTTTTTTGTTACATATTCTTGACATATGCCACCGAAAATTATATAGTGTAATAGAACTGTAAACAAAATTTTACACAAATTTTATATTCAAGGGGCAATGTGCCGTGCAAAATTCAGAAATCTACAAATTGGTTGATCATACCCTGCTTTCCCCAACCGCAACATGGGATGAAATTGTAAAAATTTGCGAAGAGGCACTGCAATATGGCACGGCTTCTGTGTGCATTCCACCCTCATATGTAGCGCGTGTGCGTGAGAAATATGGCGCAGAGTTTAACATTTGCACAGTTATCGGATTCCCATTAGGATATAGCAGTACGGAAGCTAAATTGGCGGAGCTAAACTGCCCCGCTGATGAATTTGACATAGTTATCAACATTGGAGACGCAAAAAACGGCGACTTTGATAAAATAACCCAAGAACTGACTGCCATAAAATCCGCAATCGGCGGCAAAATATTAAAAGTAATTATCGAATGTTGTTATCTAACCCAGGAAGAAAAATTCGCCCTCTGCAAATGTGTAACAGACAGCGGGGCTGATTTTATAAAAACCTCAACAGGCTTCGGCACAGGCGGTGCTACAATCGAAGACATTCGGCTGTTTAAGCAACACATCGGCTCTAATGTACAGATTAAAGCCGCTGGTGGCATGAAAACCCGTGAGGATTTTATCGCCTTCGTACAAGAAGGCTGTTCCCGTTTAGGGACAAGCTCTGCCGTAAAGGTTTTAGAAAACCAAGGCGGCCAAACCACATACTAGGAACTTGTATGTTCCAAATCATCTTAGGAGGATGTACAAAAATGAAGAAAGCACTCAAACTTTTACCAATCGCGCTATTGCTTGCGGCATTATTTGCCCTTAGCGCGTGTGGCGGTGGCCGCGTAGACACAGAAGGTATGCGTATTGCACTTGTTGCTCACTCTCCAGAATCTATTTTGGACGACGGCTCTTTTAACGCAGGCGCATGGCAAGGTATTGTTGACTTTGCAAACGCACATGGCATGAGCACAGCAAGGGGTACAGACATTGAGTTCTTCCAAGCCGGTTCTGCTACTGACGAAGCGCGTATCGACGCGGTTGAAAGTGCGATTAACTGGGGCGCAAGCATTATTGTAATGCCTGGTTTCCACTTTATTGCATCTTCATATCAAATGCAGCATTTGTTCCCGGATACTTATTTTATTTTGCTTGATGCAACTCCGGGCGGCGCAATTGCTAACAACCTAGTAGCCATCCAATATGCCGAGCACCAATCTGGTTTCTTGGCAGGTTATGCAGCTGTTAGAGAAGGTTACAGACAGCTTGGCTTTATGGGCGGCGCGGCAGTTCCTGCTGTAGTACGTTTTGGCCATGGTTTCCTACAAGGTGCAGAATATGCTGCAAATTCTCTTGGTCTTGCCCAAGGTGCAGTAACAGTTAGATTCGACTATGTTGGCGCATTTGCTCCAGACCCAGGCGTTGCAACACAGGCTGGCTCTTGGTTTGCAGCAGGTACAGAGGTTATTTTTGCCGCTGCTGGTGGCGCAGGTTTCTCTGTTATGTCTGCCGCTGAAACAGCAGGCAGAAGCGTAATTGGCGTAGACGTAGACCAACACGCCGATAGCGATACTGTAATTTCATCTGCTATGAAAGCACTTGCCGTATCTGTTTACGATATGCTTCGCGATATTGGTACAGACGAATGGCGCGGTGGCCAAGCACTTATGTTTGACGCATCTGTAGATGGCGTGGGCCTTCCTATGGATAACTCAAGATGGCAAAACTTTACACAATCTCAATACAACGCTATTTTTAGACGTCTTGCAAACGAATCAATTGACGTAAATAATAGTCTTGATATGGGAGATATTTTGCCAGGTCTTAACTTGATAAGCATTGTAGACTAATTTATTACATGAAGCCAAGGGGTACATTTTGTACCCCTTTTTACATATTAAATTGAAAAGGTGATTTTATGTACACCATCGAAATGCGCAACATTGTCAAGGAGTTTCCGGGGATAATTGCCAACGACAATGTTACATTGCAGCTAAAAAAAGGCGAAATACATGCACTGCTGGGCGAAAATGGCGCAGGCAAATCTACTCTAATGAGCGTGCTCTTTGGGTTATACAAGCCCGAAAGTGGCAGTATTTTCAAGGATGGCAAAGAGGTAAATATCACAGGCCCAGGCGATGCAAATAGGCTTGGCATTGGCATGGTGCACCAGCATTTTAAGCTAGTACATAACTTTACCGTGCTGGAAAATATAGTACTGGGTGTGGAAACTACAAAAAGTGGTGTACTGCAAATGGGGGATGCGCGACGAAAATTGCAAGAAATCTCTAACACATATGGGTTGGAGATAAATATAGATGCAGAAATTCGTCACATTTCCGTAGGTATGCAGCAGCGTGTGGAGATTCTAAAAATGTTGTACCGGGAAAATGAAATTCTTATTTTTGACGAACCTACTGCCGTACTAACGCCCCAGGAAATTGACGCTCTAATGAAGACAATGAAAGGCCTGGCGGCAGAGGGCAAGTCTATATTATTCATCACCCACAAATTGGACGAAATCAAGCAAGTGGCCGACCGTTGCAGTGTTTTGCGTAAAGGCCAAATGATTGGCACTGTAGACGTTGCAACTACGTCAAAAGAAGAAATGTCTGAAATGATGGTTGGGCGTAAAGTTACCCTTTCCCTTGATAAGCAGGATGCCCAAGTTGGCGAAACAGTTTTGCAGGTGAAAAACCTACACCTAAGAGGCAAAACAGGGGAAAAGCCCAGACTAAAAAATGTCTCATTTGACGTTAGGGCAGGGGAGATACTGTGCATTGCGGGTATCGAGGGCAATGGCCAAACCGACCTTGTGTACGCCATAACAGGCCTTGAAAATATGGACTCTGGCTCGGTTACAATGGATGGCATAGAAATTTCCCGGGCAAAGATACGCAAACGTACAGAAGCGGGCATTTCTCATATCCCAGAAGACAGGCACAAACACGGCCTGGTGCTGGACTACAACCTGGCTTACAACACTGTTTTGCAGACATATTATACGCCAGAGTTCCAAAACAAAGGATTTTTGCGTAAGAAAACAATTAGGGACTATGCAAAAAAACTGATTGACAGATTTGACATACGGTCTGGCCAGGGCGCGGATACTGTAACCCGCTCTATGAGCGGCGGCAACCAGCAGAAGGTTATTCTTGCACGGGAAATTGACCGCGACCCCAAATTGCTGATTGCCGTGCAGCCCACAAGGGGCTTAGATGTTGGTGCGATTGAGTATATTCACCAGCAGCTATTAGCCCAGCGGGACAGCGGCAAGGCGGTGCTTCTCGTTTCTTTGGAGTTAGAAGAAGTTATGAATGTATCTGACCGTATTTTGGTAATGTTTGAGGGCGAAATTGTAGCCGATGTAAGCCCGAAAGACGTAACTTTCCAGGAACTTGGACTATATATGTCGGGAGCAAAACGTGATGAAGCATTAGAGGATGAGGTGAAGGCACAGTGAATCGCGATTCGGTAATGAGTTTCTTATCTTCTGTTGTTGTGCTAATTATTGGCTTGCTGATTGGTTTTGTGATACTGATTTTAGGCAACGCCAGCGGTTCTGTCCGCGCTTTCACAACAATTCTTACACATGGCGCAAGCGGAATGCGTGTTTTTGGCAATGTGCTTTTGCACGCTACGCCAATTATTTTAACGGGTTTATCTGTGGCGTTTGCCTTTAAAACAGGTTTGTTTAACATAGGTGCTACGGGGCAGTTTACAATGGGTGCTTTTACTGCCGTGTATATTTCTATTGAACTGACGGTTTTGCCACCTGGTTTACGCATGATTGTTGCAATTGTGGCTGCTACTATTGTGGGTGCTTTGTGGGGTGCAATCCCTGGGCTATTAAAGGCGTATCGCAATGTACATGAAGTTATCGCCTGTATTATGACCAACTATATCGCCATGTTTTTTGTTAATTTTATGGTGCTGCGCTATACTTTCGACCCGTTCCAGGGTAGAAGCCACCCTGCACCAGTGGAGTCGCGCTTGCCATCCCTTGGCTTTGAGAATATTTTCCGTACGGGGGTGCGTTCTTCCAATATAGATGTGGGTATAGTAATTGCAATTTTGGTAGCAATTTTGATTTACTTTATCCTGGAAAAGACAACTTTTGGCTACGAGTTAAAGGCTTGCGGATTTAATAAGGACGCTGCAAAATACGCAGGTATAAACCAGAACAGGAATATTGTTTTTTCGATGATGATATGTGGCGGGCTTGCTGGTGTTGGCGGTGCGCTTGCGTACATTGGCGGCATGGGCGTTACATTGAATATAATTGACGTAATGTTGCCATATGGTTTTACTGGTATTTCTGTTGCGTTTTTGGGGCTGAATAACCCAATTGGAATAATTTTCTCTGGCATCTTAATTTCGTATTTATCCATGGGCGGCACGCAAATACAGCCATTTGGATTTTCCCCCGAATTTGTAGATGTGGTAATTGCGGTAATTATTTACTTCTGTGCCTTTGTATTTTTGGTCAAAACTTTCCTTGGCACATTTTCATTAAAAGTTGAGGCCTTGTTTAGCAATGTTATGGCAAGGATATTTAAGAGAAATGGGAAAGAGGTGTAAGTATGGACATGAAAATAAATTATGATATCCTCTTTTTTGTGGCTCAATCTACAATGTTTTTTACAATACCCCTTATTATTGTTGCCCTAGGTGGATTATTTTCTGAAAGGTCTGGCGTGGTGAACATTGCCCTGGAGGGCAAAATGATTTTGGGTGCATTTGCTGGCATTTTCTTTATCCATACCATGCAAAACAATGGTACATTGTCGGGGATGCCATTGCTATTTTTGGGGTTACTAATTGGGATGGTTACGGGAGTAGTTGTTTCGCTGGTACATGCTTATGCGGCTATAAATTTGAAGGCAAACCAGGTAATTAGCGGGGTTGCGATAAATATGTTTGCGCCGGCCTTTGCTATTTATACTGCGCGTATTCGTGTGGGGTCTCAGAACATCCGTTTTCACAACGAGTTTAGAATAGATTCTGTGCCCATTTTGGGGGATATTCCCTATATTGGGCCGATGTTTTTCCAAAATGCATATATTACCACGTTGCTTGGCTTTGTGATTTTGGGTATAACGGTGTTTGTTTTGTATAAAACAAAATTTGGATTGCGTTTGCGAGCCTGTGGCGAACACCCTCAAGCTGCTGATTCTGTTGGTGTTAGCGTAGTAAAGATGCGCTATGCCGGTGTATTGCTGTCTGGTGCATTGGCGGGGCTAGGCGGCGTTGTGTGGGTTGTGCCTATTACAACGGTGTATGACAGTTCTGTAGCTGGGTATGGCTTTTTAGCCCTAGCGGTGCTTATTTTTGGGGCATGGAAGCCCCTTAGAATTTTGTTTGCCGCTATCTTTTTCGGGTTAATGAAGACGATAGCAAACAGCCACTCGGCCATAGGATTTTTGAATGAATTGCCTATTCCGTCCCATTTTTATAGTATGTTGCCGTTTATTGCTACCCTGGTGGTGCTGGCGTTTACCAGCAAAAATACAATGGCGCCGAAAGCGGTTGGCCAGCCTTACGATAAGGGAGGAAGGTAAAATTAGGGCGTAGTGACAACACGCCCTATTTCAACTGGTTGGATTTGGTTACCAGTTGAAAATTGCTACGTACGAAATGCGCACGCTTTGCGTGCTTAGATTCTGGTTGAAAATTGTGAAAAGCCACAACAATTGTGTTAAAATTGTTGTGGCTTTATTTTGTGTCAGGAAACAGCGCGCTATATGCGTTGAGTGCTCTCGAAAACTAATTCCCTCTGTGAACTCTGTGGCTCTGTGAGATAAAGAATGTCCCTCACAGAGATACAGAGCACACGGAGGAAATATTCTTCGCATTGTTCGAAACAACAATGTTAGAGCGGTTTTCGAGTTTCCGAGAGGGCTCGCGTTTTGATTGGAGGATATTTATGCAAAAAAATGGCTACAAGCCCGTAGTTTGTGCGTATCGTTCCCATGGGGTGACAATGCTTTTAGTTGCCATAGTTGGGCTTTTATTTATTGCAATACTCGAAGGACGTTTATGGCTGGCTTGGGCTGTGCCTTTTGCAGCTATTGCCATGGTGCTTTTTTGTATTTCGGCCATAAACAGGGCAAAGTTGCGCCGCCTAAAGTCCATTGGGGTGCGCTATGTGGCAGATGTTGAAAGCATAGACAGATCTAAACTTAGGTACATATTTTCAATAAAAGGTGTGCGCCGCCACTTGCAGGTTTATGCCCAATGTAACTACCAACGCGAAAATGGTTATAGCGCATTGGTGCATAGCCCTGTATTTATCCTGGGATATTCCCATACATTGTTGGGCAAACAGTTACGAGGCAAAGCCCAATATGAAGACAATGATGTGAACAAATATCTTCCTTTTATACACAACGATTTTGATTATCAAGCCTATGTATATGTAAACCCCGATAACTCGCAAGATTACGTGGTTGAGGTGTTTGAGAAGAATGAGTAGAGTGAGTCAGTTTAATTTGCTCGAGGCGTACCTCGGAAGCAAAATTAAACTGTACAAACGCCCACACCGACCAATCTTAGTGACACCGACTATAGCACCAATTTTTGCAAAAAAAGTTGCGATGTGGCTGGTGCTTTTTTTGTATACTCTTTTTAGCGGCACAGCCGCGCCCCTACTTAAATCAAAGGCAGGTGAAACATATGCGCACAATCGAACGTCTTAACGCCGTTATCGAACACATCGAAACCAACCTAACTGAAAAAATTGACCTGGCAGATTTGGCCGCCATAACCCACTCGTCGTTATACGATTTTCAGCGGATGTTTGGTTTTATTGCCGAAATAACGGTGGTTGAGTACATTCGCAAACGGCGGTTATCCCTGGCGGGGCAGGAGTTGCAGCAAGGCTTGGATACGGTGCTAAACACCGCATTAAAATACGCCTACAACTCCCCGGTGTCATTTGCTCGGGCATTTCAAGCGTTTCACGGTATTGCGCCCAGCCGCGTAAAGGGCTCGGATGTGCAGCTTAAAATGTTCCCTCGCGTGATTTTTCAAATTACTGTGAAAGAGGTGCCGAATGTGATGAAAACGGAAAAAATGATTGTAAACGGCAAAGAGTACACAGCATCGTTTATCGGTGACGAAGATTTGACCACAGCCGAAAATGAATGGGCAAAGCCTTACATCAAGCGCGAATTTTGGCGGCTGGAAGACGCATATGACGTTTTCAAGGATATGCGCGGAACAAACGATGTTTTGCCATACTCCGATTACCCTGCGCCCGTGGAGGACGGGCAGGTTTTTGCGATAAACATATCCGAAAAGCAGATGACTTGATTAATCGAACATATTACATTGCCAACCACACAATTTGGAATGACGAGCCTTGCACAAGTGAAGTTTTACCGCATTTTGGCAGTATTTTACGTGTGGATACGATTACTGTAAACGGCAAAGAGTACGAGGCCAGTTATTTTGGCGAAGCAGATATGTCTGACTGGAGTGACAGATGGGATAAGCGTGAGTTTTGGCGGCTGGAGAACGCTTTTGAAGACTTTGCAGATAAGCAAGGGACATTTGAAATGTTGCCATATGACAATTATCCAATATATTTGGAAGAAGGCCAAGTTTTTGTTATCGACTATCATACAAAAAAGTATGGTACGCTGGACAGAAAATATTACATTGCTGATGGTTCGACATTTGAGGGCTTGCCGTCTACCAGGGAGGTTTGTCTTGAGCCTGCCCCTGTTCTGCGTACGGAAAAAATAACTGTGAATGGTAAAGAGTACACCGCTTCATATTTTGGTGAAGAAGATATGACCGACTGGCACGAAACTTGGGTAAAGCGTGACTTTTGGCGGCTGGAAGACGCTTATAATGATTTTGCCGGCAACCGCAGAACAGGTAATCATCTGCCTTTTAACAACTATCCTATGGACATGGAAGAAGGACAAATGTTTGCAATCGACTTGCATACAAAGGAAAATGGCAAAATTGAGAGGCAGTTTTTTGTTGCTGATGGCGCAACGTTTGAGGGGCAACCCGCCACGCGGGAAGTTTTACTTGCGCCGTACGCGACAGTTTTGCGGGTGGAAAAAATGATGGTGAATGGTAAAGAGTACACCGCTTCATATTTTGGCGAAGAAGATATGAGCAGTTGGAACGAGAAAAATCGGAAGAGGGAGTTCTGGCGGCTAGAAGACGTTTGTGTGGATTTTGCACAAAGTCAGGGCTGTGGGAATGTTTTGCCATATGCTAATTATATAATGCATGTGGAAAGCGGTCAGGTTTTTGTAATCGACTACCATAGTTATAATGGCGATGTAAACCGCCAATATTACGTAGCAGATGACTTTATGTGGCAAGGATTGCTTGCTACGCGGCAGGTTTTGCCCTGGCCGACCCCCGGTTTGCGCACCGACAAGTTGACTGTGAATGGCAAGGAATACGCGGCTGCGTATTACGGTCAGCAAGACCTTACCAATTGGAGCGAACCACAAGTGTATGCAAAGCGTGATATTTGGCGGCTGGATAATGTGGGTGGTGATTTTGCAAACGCGCAAAAGGACGACACCGATACAATTACTTCATATTACTACCCTATGTATGTTCAGCCCGGCGAAGTTTTTGTGCTGGACTGTTACAAAGCCAACGGCACGGTGGAACGGAAAATTTACCTAGCCGAGGGCGAAAAAAATGGCGAACTGCTAACAGTCCGCCTGGCTTTATGCCTGGATGTGTAATTAAATATGAGTAAAAAAAGCGGACAATCGAAGTTGATTGTCCGCTTTTCCACTATTACTTGATGATTTTGCCACCAAGAACAATGGTTACAAATAAATACATAAAACCTGTGCCAACCAAGATGCCTAGCGTCACAGATGCAAACATATTTTCAATTAAATTCCTATGAATAAATTGAAAAGCTGCTGTGCTTGTGCCCAGGCTTGCAAGCGCGAACATAAGCACCACCAGTATGTTGCGGATTAAATAACTTTTTTTCGTTTCCTCGTTTTTCATAATGCCCTCCTATTCTTCGGTTATTTCAAATATTTCTTCAATGGTCACTGCAAAAACTTTGGCAATGGAATACGCCAGCACTAAAGACGGGTTGTACCTTCCTTTTTCCAGGTGGTATATCGTTTCTCGGCGGACGCCCACTAAGTTTGCTAATTCATCCTGTTTCATATCGTGTTTTGCGCGATATTCCTTGATTTTTGTTTTAACTGCCATCTTCATTGTCTCTACTGCGCCTCTCCTTGGCTTCAATATAGCTTAGATTTGCACAAAATACAAAATCGCTTACAGCCATTGTAAGGGCAAAGCCCCCAATTGCAAAAGAAGGGGCAAAGCTGTAAAAACTATCGCTTGCAGATAATAAAAGTGTGATAACAACAATAAAATGCGCGGGAATGAGAAATATGAAGAAGCCCCTAGTGGCACAAATGCGCACATTGCTCCAAAATAATTCATCTGGTATTGTGTTGATGTATTGGAAAAATACAAAACAGGAGAAAAATGAAAACAGTATCGGATACGCAAAAAATCCGGCAAATCCCAAAAAGCCTAGAAACCCTAAATATGCTAACTTATTTTTCATTTGTTGGCCTCCATGTTATGTATTTGTCGCTTGGTGATATAAATATATAACATTTTTCTCGTGGTGTCAATATGTCGTAGGACAAAAAATGGCGAACTGCTAACAGTCCGTCTTGACCTTGTGTAACATCTCAATTTTCGATATTGCGTTTTGTTTAATATAGTACAAAAAATCATCCGATAGGATAAGAAAAGCCTCACACAAACTTCTATACTGAACAGGAATTGAAAAACAAAATCCCAGTTCAAAAGGAGTTATTCTTATGAAAAAATTCACAAGCACAGCGTATCAAAATTTGAATGATTTTGTGTATGCCAAATCCATTTACCCTGTAACGCTAAAAAATGGTATGTCCATTGGCGGCGGTACAATGTATCCAGAAGTTAACTTCACATTGCCTACAATGAGTATCACCAAGGAAACAATGCCAGAGGTTATCGCCAACTACAGCGAGATTATCACAGGCATTTGCGAACGCGCAAAAGAGTTGTATGTACCTGGCTTTGTAGCGGAAATTGAAACACTACCACCTATGACCGAAAACCCAGCATGGGGCATTGAAGTATGCAAAACAGTGGTAGATATCGTAAAAGAGTACGAGGCAAAACACGGCGTGAAGGGCGCGGTGCGTATTACACCAACCGATATCCGCGAAGGCCGTGACCTAGAACATATGTGGCGCGGCAAGCATTGGGACGCGATTATGCAAACCTTCGAGGGGTGCGCAAACGCAGGGGCAGAGCTACTTGCAATCGAGTCAGTAGGCGGCAAGGAAACCCATGACGAAGCTGTAATGTTCTGCGATATTTCCAAGTCAATTTTCGCGCTTTCGGTGCTTGGTTGTACGGATATGTCTAAACTTTGGACCAGCATTGTGGGCATTGCTGACAAAACAGGTACGGTTGCCAGTGGCGACACAGCTTGCGGTTTTGCCAACACCGCCATGGTTTTGGCTGACAAAAACTACATTCCACGTGTGTTCTCTGCCGCTGTTCGTGTAATTGCTGCTGTGCGTAGCCTTGTGGCTATCGAGTGCGGTGCAAAAGGCCCACACAAAGACTGCGGTTACGAGGGCGTGTATGTAAAAGCCATCACAGGTACTCCTGTTTCATTGGAAGGCCGCACCGCCGCTTGCGCCCATCTTTCTCCAATTGGAAATATTGCCATGTGTGTGGCTGATATTTGGAGTAACGAGTCTATCCAAAACATCAAATTGCTGGGTGGAATGGCACCGACGGTGTCTTTCGAACAGCTTGTTTACGACTGCCGCTTGATGAACCAAGCCACCGCAAAAGGCCCAGATGCCGCGCTACTACTGCGCGATTTGCACGCCGATAGCGACAGCGCGTTCGACCCGCAGGCGTATGTGCTTCGCCCAGATGTTGTTTTGGATATTTCCAAAGAGCTTGTTAAAGAGGAAGGCCACTATGCACGCGGTAAAAAAGCCGCCGAGCTTACCTTTGATGTGTTGCAAAAAGCCCATGATGCTGGCAAATTGCAGTTGGATGATAAAGAGTTAATGTGGCTGGATAATTTGGCAGAGACAGTTGCCGGATTGCCAAGCGATGTAGGTGAATTTACAGAGAATATTTTGGACGAGTGTGAAAAACTTGACCCCGCGAAATATGATATGTAAAAGAGGTTGCAATGATAAAATTAGACCTAATATCCGGTTTCCTTGGCGCGGGGAAGACCACTTTTGTAAACAAGTTACTGCGCCATTATGTGAAGCAAGGCAAACGCCCTGTGTATGTTGTAAACGAGTTTGGCAAAACTGGGCTGGACGCGGAAATAATTAAGGTGAATGGCTTCGAGGCTATAGAAATTGAAGGCGGCTGCATTTGCTGCACGCTGAAGGATGATATTTCTGCCACAATTTTGCAGGTGGCGGAGGCGTTTAACCCAACTAATATCATTGTCGAGCCGTCTGGGATTTTTATTTTCGATAATTTTTTTGAGATGCTGAAAGAGCCGGAAATACGCGCAAAATGCGAGCTTGGTAATATTTTTACTATTGTTGATAGTGTGAATTTTACATTCGCCAAGGCGGTGTATGGCGGGTTTATTTATAACCAGATAAAAAATGCGCCTACTATTATTCTCAGTAAGTTGGAGAAGGCCAAGGCGCAAAACGCAGAAGAGCTTATTTGCGATATCAAGAATATAAACGACAATGCCAAAATTTTCTCGAAAATATGGGAAAGTTGGACGGAAGGCGATATGGCGGAACTGCTGGATAGCGGCGCGACTGCTGAAACCTGGGTGCCGTCAAATGCCCACAGCCATGTTAAGTTGAAGTCGGTTACTGTAAAATCTGGTAGGGTTTTTACCGCGGAATTGCTGGATAATTTTGTAGTGCGTTATCACGCAGGCGAGTTTGGCGAAATTTACAGGATTAAGGGAATTGTAAAATCTGAAACTGGGTTGGCATTGTTGAATATTACTAATACTGATGTGACTATTACGCCGTATAAAGGCGTGGCCGAGCCGTCCCTTACGTTTATCGGGCAGTCGGTGGCGGAAGGTTTTGTTGTGTAGTAAAAATTCAGTTGGTGACAGATTGTCACCAACTGAAATGTAAAAGCCCTGCTGTTCCGTAATTGGAATGGCAGGGCTTTTGTATTTTATCGGAAATTTATGCTACAATACGGATAGAAAAATTGGAAAGGTCGTGAAGTCTGTGCGGCGATATATTCGAGGTAACAACTCGGTGCGGTTTTGGGGAATTTCCTGGCAGCAGATTGCATCGAGGTTAATTCACTATAAATAAATTGTTGCCAAAACCAACCGCACCGTTTTTCGAATTATTCCACAATAGAAGCGGCAACGCTTCAAATAAATCGAAAGAGGTATGGTTATGAAACCACAATACATGAATATCAACAGAATAGAATTTATAGTAACGTGGCAATGCGGCGGAGGCTGCAAGCACTGCCAAATTGGCAGCGAAATAAACAAGCGCGGCACACACAGCCATGTAATCGCCAAGCATGCGGCGGAAGCGGTCAAAAACCTTGCGTCTGTTTTTGACATCACATCTGTTATGACATTCGGCGGCGAGCCGCTTTACTATGCGGATGTAACCGCGACAATTCACAAAGCGGCAACAGACAGCGGCGTAGCAAAACGGCAGATAATCACAAACGGCTACTTCACCAACCGCCCAGAGAAGAGCAAATCTGTGGCAGAAACCTTAGCTGTGGCGGGCGTGAACAGCCTGCTGCTTTCTGTAGACGCGTTCCACCAAGAACGTATCCCAATTGAGCCGGTGCGCCGCTTTGCGCAGGATGTTGCGAATGCAAAAATCCCTGGCGCGGTTATTTACCCTGCCTGGCTTGTGGACGCTAGTCACGAAAATCCGTACAATGCACGCACCAGAGAACTTCTCGCGCAATTTGAGGGCATTTTGCCGATTTCTGGGTACGAGAACCAAATCGCCCCGCTGGGTGATGCCGCAAAGTGGCTGCGGGAATATTATGAGCAAACAGAGCTGGATATCTCTAGCCATACCGCTTGTTCTGAGCCGCTGATGGTCACAAATATTTCAATTGTCCCTAATGGAGATATGATGGTGTGCGGTTTTGCAATCGGCAATATATATGAAGAAGATGCGCTGGACATTGTTGCGCGGTATAATCCGCACGAGCATGAAGGCCTTCGCGCAGTTGTCGAAGGCGGCGTGTCAGGGCTTTTGGAGTATGCCAAGCGGCGCGGAATTGAAGTTTCGCCCGCTGATTATTGCGATATATGTGGCCTGTGTGAGGCCGTAGCGCGGAAACTGTAGTTATGTAATATAAGAAAGCCCTGCAAATCCATGTCCTGGAGTTGCAGGGCTAACAAAGGAGTTGATACAATGCCAACACGTTTTTACCGAAAAATAACAGGCGAGCGATTATACCTTTCGCCCTTTGACCCAGAAAACGTTGACAGCCACACCAAATGGGCAGAATGGCACAACGACAGGGAAGTGGCCAATTACTTCGGCGGGTTTCACAATTTAGTAACTGTCTCAAGCGCAAAAAAGACTCTTCCCGAGCTGATAGGCCACCGTTTTGATATTGTTCTTCAAGACGGCGACGAACTGATTGGCCACATAAGCCTGCACAACATTGACCATCACCACCGCAACGCATTTTTCGGAATTATGATTGGCAGTGCAAAGCATCGCAACAAAGGTTACGGCACGGAAGCACTTCGCTTGCTTCTCGAATACGGCTTCAAAAGCCTAAACCTTCATAATATTATGCTATCTGTCGTTTCCGACGACCATGGTGCTATCGCTTGCTACAAAAAACTTGGCTTCAAAGACGCCGGCACACGGCGAGAGTGGCAATTCAAAAATGGGAAGTATGTTGACGTGTTGTATATGGATATGTTGGAACATGAATTTGAAGTATAAGAATTATTTTGAATGTGGTTGTACCTGTGTTAAAATCACTTTATGCATATAAAACGGTCGAATGGACGTATTTCATGTTGGGGTGTTTATTTATGGATATTAACAGTTTAATTCCCTCACGAAAAGAATCTGAAAATATCCTAATCTGGGCAAATGAAAAAAATCCCGGGGCGTGGGTGGAACATTGCAAGGCTACGGCAAGAGCAGCTGAAACAATAGCGTTAAAATGCGGATTAGACTCGGAAAGAGCATATGTTCTGGGCTTACTTCACGATATTGGATATTATGGCTATAAAAACGGAATAGGAACAACGTGTCATATTTATTTTGGCTATAAGTCAATGATAGAAAAAGGGTATGACGCAGTAGCGAAAATATGCTTGACCCATTCATTTCCTGCCGCTCAGGATATAAACACATATTCGGGCTCTGATATGTTTTGTAATAATAACGAAAAGGCTTTTATTTCTTCGTTTTTATTGAAAGTGGTATATGATGATTATGATAAATTGATTCAATTATGCGATTGTTTAGGAACGGCGCAAGGAATCACAACATTAGAAAAAAGAAACTTAGAAGGGGTTATGCGAAAGGGTTTTAATGAAAATACAATAAAAAATTGGACTTCTTATTTTGAGCAAAAAGATTACTTTGACAAGAAGTGTGGTATGAATATATATAACCTGTTCTATGACGAAATAAAATCAAGCAT
>Ga0123355_10002921_pt1 | contig 24284 bp, 14 predicted proteins | sample TergutEmb28metaG_3_FD_89872 | JGI IMG/M metagenome (GOLD analysis project Ga0123355, IMG submission 89872) | Embiratermes neotenicus P1 segment gut microbial communities from Petit-Saut dam, French Guiana - Emb289 P1 | ecosystem: Host-associated > Arthropoda: Insects > Digestive system > Gut ... | reverse complement strand
CATGAATAAGGTAGGAAACAACAATAAGTTTTCAGAATGTTTGTTGCCATTAAGTTACGGGGGTTTCAAGAAATTATCTGATCTTAAGCGACTTAGTTTCTCAGTAATAATTTGTAAATGGGAAGGGTATTGATATAAATAGTATTGTCACAAAAATAGCATATTTTGTCATTGATCTCATTTTTCGATTTGGTTCTTGGCATAAATTTGCAATGTACACAGAGTTCAACATAAGATTTCGTGGTAATATCAGCAGCTACAACACGGGGAGAGAGAAAGAGATTGTGTCCGTGCTTTTTGTACGTCTCGAATATACATTGAAAAATGAATCAAAGGGCATCCCATACACTGGAACGTTGCTACTTTTGGTTATTTTTTAGTTCATGAGTTCCGGGGACTAACCCTTGATTATTTTTTATAAGCTCACGTATAAACATTTTATAGGTCGACTCTTCTACATGTCCTTTCTCAAAATTGCGTGCATACCATCCCTGCCTGCTCGTTTCAGTCTACTTGGGACAGTTGTAAACTTTTGGTGACTAGCAGACGAAGCAAAGTAGCTTCAGCTGTTTCTAAACGAGAGTCAGTAACATTGACGCAATTCTGTGTAGGATTTTTTATATTTATGCATTATTTTGTTTGTTATATTAAGTCATATTTGCCTATCGTTACGTCTTTCACATTGAGATAACCGGATAGGCTTAGAGTCTTTAAAGTCAAGTTGCTCAGGAAAAGGTTCTAAAAACATTACGATTACCCAGTGACCGAAGGCCGGATGGGCGCGGTATGTGTAGTAAATGAGGGCGAAGAAAAACACATAGAGGATTGGTGGGAAAAGCTCAAGGAGTGATAAAACTTTGAAGACTTAAGTTCAAATGTAGGATAACATTAGAATAAATCTTCAGATACGAAGATTAGTGGGCTAAGAATATGCTTATGTAAATCAGGAAATGGAAGAATGAACAAAGCAATGGCACTTCGAGAACTGCAAAATGAGGGGATTTTCTGGACTACGTAAGAAATGATTAAGATCACAGATTCATGGATTTTGACCATCGCCTACTGTTCTGACGGTACTAGAAGATAAATCAGACCATGTTAATTGGAAGAACGTTTTTCCGTTTTCAACGTAAAATAAAAAGTCCTATTCATTTGCGAGCGGTGGCATTGCCTTTACATTCTCTGGCCTAGAGTTTGTGAGTAACTGCCCACGAGGCTATGATATTAAATGCGATATAATTTGGGCAGAAACTTATATAAATACTAAAATACTTAGCTTCTCCAGAAGGTTTCTACTTCATGAAGTTATGTGATTAGTTATGTATGTAAAGTACGAATTTACCTTCTTTACTGTATAGATAATAATTTAGGCTAAAGGTTTAGTCCGGACATCACACACTGAAGACTAATAATGAAGTTCAGAATCGTAAATCTCTACCTAATAAACAAATCTAGCATATCTAATTCTTTTTTTATTTAGTTGTGTTTACGAAATAAACAGGAAGATTTCTACTTACTATTTGGAATTGTATACAACTGAATCATAACTTACATGCTATTAATAATGAATTTAATCCATTTATGGAAACAGCAAATTCTTCTGGTCTTTGGGCTCATATAATATCTATAATTCTGGCATTTAAACCGGCGTTTTAAGTACGATTTGTGAAAAAGTAACTGGTGGACTTCCAGTTTGCACTTACACAATTGAGTATCAACTATTTAAATTGATGTTTCCTGGAATTATTAAACAAGTCAATGAATGAATTTTAAAAATGGCTCCAAGTTATTTTTGCTGTTATTGTAACTAGACAATGATGGGGGGGGGGGGATAATCTTAAAACTGATGTGAACTGGGCTGCGGACCCTTGTAAAAAGATAAGTATCTGTCTGGGTTCTTAAAATAAAGGACATTTCTTTATGAAGTTAGCTAATATTTTCTTCTCAAGAAGGACTCACCTGGTTGGTTGGTTGGTTGGTTGGTATAATTAAATTACGCTCATGCACTTTCACTTCAAGGGCGCTTTCCTTTTTTTTTAAATTAATCACATTATTTCGCGTTGTATATTAGCACTGCTCCTTCTTTAAGCTGTATCATGACGCTTATAATAATATTCGTGTCAACATTAAAGCCTGACAGAGTAGCCCAAGTGCTCATCGTGTTTCATCTTCAAACTCAAAGTAATGCACAATTCATCACGTTACCTTTCAACACTTTTTACCACACCGCTAAACTACTTTTAGCAGAAGAAAGAGAGAGCTATGTCTAGGAATCTTTAGAGACATAAACTAATATGTAAATATACTGTCTGTCGCTAACCCCTTCCAATTCTCTCTTCTTTTTCTTCTGTAACTTACTGCTTCAGAGGGGTTAAACAGAGATCGTATTCTTCTTGGACTGGGCGTCATATTTAATTTGTGTGAAATGTAAAGAAAGAGCAAAGTCGTCCCTGTGGTTAATTAAATCCCTGGCCGTGTAGATGCATAGGACAGTGCAGGTATTATTACTTGCATGCATAACCCCTGCATAATACTCGCATAAGCGTTTAGATGCAGTTCCTGCCGGCTGTAAACCAGAGGATAAAGCACAATTGCACGTTGAACGGAAGGCTGGTAGTGATTCAAAGCCAGCCTTGGCGCTATGGAGGAGTGACAATGTTGCTGCCTCTGCCTGGTATCAGACTCCCATTCCTCTGTCTTCCAGCTCGTAGCCTAATCACTATACTGACTGAGCTATCCCGGCTTCCTTTCATTCTCTAATAGTTATATTGACTTGCACAACATCTGTTCGTAATTGCTGTGATCTTCAAAGCACGGAACTAAAGTGTGTCTCTTCGAATCCTGCCTAGGATATGGTTGTAACTAAAATATGTCCAAAATGAAGTTTCTACCTTGCAGTAAACGCGCTGTATTGCAGTACGAAGGGTAAGCGGTAAATTATGTGCAGTGGTAGAACTGTTTATTGTGGGAGTCGCACGGAACTCACAAATAATACTGTGTGAGTAAAAAAAAAAAATTCTTAAAGTAGAGACAGGTCTAGATTTCGGGACTCAGGTTTGCGTTACCAGGCAATGCAGGGGTAATGGGTGGGAGGACTGGTAGAGAGAGCGATTGGAGATCATGTGTTGCACTGTTTGAATACGTTTGTAGCAAGGTTCGTATGAGAACACGGTGCTGCTTCAGACACCTTAACAGATCAACAAATGTGTTAGGTGTGGTTCTAAGTAAGAACTGCACCAGGTAGAAGATGGGATGTGTTTTGAAATTGCTTCCGACGAAACAAAGCTAACTCTCGAACTGTCAATAGAGAAGTCACTGTGGTCTAGGGAGTTGACATTCTTCCGTCAAATTATTGACACGTTGCTCGCATAGATTATTTTTGCACACACCCCATTTTAGGCGCGTTCGCAAAATTGCGAAAAGCGACTGTTAGCTTCGTCATGTCTATCTGTCCGTCCACCGTCCGTCCGTCACTGTTTGTTCGTCTGTCCGCATGGAACAACTCAGCTCCCAAAGGACGGATTTTCATGAAATTTTATATTTGAGTATTTTTCGAAACTCTGTCGAGAAAATCCAAGTTTCTTTAAAATCGGACAAGAATAACGGGTACTTTACGTGAAGACCAATATACATTTTTGATCTATATCGCTTAGTTCTTCTTAGAATGAGAAATATTTCGGACAAAAGTTGTAGAGGAAATCAAAACACACTTTGCATTCCAAAATCTTTTTTCGAAAATCCTGCCTTTTATTAGATAACGTGGATAAATATTGTCGAGCGGGTCAGGCCACAGATGACAATGCGTGTATTGCCCATGCGCATTCCATGCTGGATATCTAAGACTACAAGCAAACACACTCAGAATATGTAATACTTATTGCTTTTCCACTGCAACAATGTCGCAAGAACGCTCCTGAATCTTTCATTATACATACATGGCCCGTCTTGTTTAATTTTTCACAGTGAAACCTTGAGGTTGAAAGATTTAGCTGATTTAGAAACTTACACGTAAATGACCAGTCAAGGTGACGAGTCGTCCGTCACTCCAGGAAGCTTAGAAACTCTTTGCTTGACGGCTGGTTTGCAGCCCTACGTGGAGTGTGTCAGAATATAGTCGCTGATGTGCCCTAGAGTGGGGAGAGGTGACGTTTTCAGAGAAAGTGGCAGGTTCTTTCATATCTGTCACGTAAGACGCCACAAATGCTGTGGAATGTATTCAAGTACAGAAGACTGCTGTCACATGCGGCCTTGCATTCTGAACGTTACGTCTTGTAACTGTATAAACGTGAAAGTATAGCATGAAGCTTCGGGTCTCAGGATTTATATTTTATTTTATGATACTTCCGCTAACAGCTGTATAGGCATATTGTAGGACGTAGGATGTTCGACGAACTAAAGATTAAGAAAGATGTACAAGGAAACGGTACTGGTCTAACAGAAATACTCTTCCGGACTTTGCCTAAGGGGATTGAATACAAAATGAAGAGCATTTCTGTCAGGATTTGAACCGAGTATATCCCGAATTCAAGACCAAGGTTCTGTACCACATGGTCCTCTTCCATTAGTGGCAGTTTAGCAGTTAACATTCTTACTATTTTCACTTTTAAGATTCATGAACAGTGAATGGTAGTCTCCTGAAACATAAGAGTTTTTTTTAAAAAAATAAGTCGAACCCGGTTATAACGACATTGCTTATAGCGACACCCCACCTATAGAGTCAGACATTCTGTGATACCAATTAAATCCGCACTGTTAACCATAACATTATACCCTTCGGTTATAGCAACACTCGTTTTAACGACACAAAACATTCGGTCCCATTCGACTGTATAAAAATAAATAAATAAACAATAAAAGGTAGTAAATTATCGGTAATATAATAAATGTGCAGTATGTATACTCGCATTGAAATACAAATTGCTCATTTGCGACAACAGTGTCACAACTCAAAATTTGTCATTTTCAGGAGAAACTTTTAAAAGTTTTGAAGTGCTATAATTTTCTATGAGTGAAACGAAGACCTAACTGCTCTCCAGCGGCGAGTTTTGCAAACTGCGTTGACACTATACCTGTTAAAAGTGCATCTGCAAACGTTTCTTTCTATACCAATAACTCAAAAATACCAAATTTTGAGTTGTGACACTCTTGTCGCAAATGAGCGAAATGTTCACAGTGGAAAGGAAACAATGTCGTCCTTAAAGATGTCAGTTTAAGCAACTAACAAACTCCACGGAGCAGAGTGCTTCCTGAGAATCTAACAGGTTCTCAGTCAAGAAATTCATCACATTTTATGGAACCCAATGCTTCATTACCGCTTTCACAAAAGCCCCCCACCTGTCCTTATCCTCATCCATATCAATCCAAATTATGCCCTATCCCACTTCTTTAAAGTCCATTTTAATATTATTCTTCCTTCTAGGCCTAGGTCTTCCAAGTGGTCTCTTTCCCTCAATTCTCCCCACCAAGACTCTTTATGCACCTTTTCTGTAGCTCAGTAGTTACATAACATAATTGTGTCAATATAGTTCTGATTCATTATTCGGTATGTATTGATTTGTTTACACCGGTTCAACCAATTTATAGTATTTTCCTTAAGAAAATGCATATTTGAAATGTGCGTCCTAGCACCGCAGGAAACGCACAAAGGCGGCAACACAGATAACGTGATGGTGTGCACCCGCGCAAGTAGATCGACTTTCTTTTCATATGGTTGCATGCTGGGACACTACTCACAAACCAGACATTTTAAAGATTAGGTACTATGTGATGACTTTCTCAACCCGTTTTCATTCAAGCCTGTAAACCTGTAATTTTCACACAGCTCCGGCTGAGAAACTGTGTCATCTTCAGGATACATTATTACCTTACCTCAGGGTTTTAAGGTAAAACATATCGGGACTGGGAAGAGAAAGGGATAGGTGCGAAAGGGATATAGGAAAGAAATAAAGAGGTCAGGAATGAAGATGCGAAATAAATTACTTTTCCAGTAAAAGTCAATTCGCCTTTGAATCCAAAAGAAGTATTACAGTAAAACACAACACTTCCACATTTGTCACCCAATGCTGCGTGTTTCTGCAACGAGCCGTCATGAAACGTCACAATACAAATTTTTATTTCGCCTCAACGAACCATTATCAGGAATTACTATACAAAAACTTGTAATGCCTGATAACGGTTCGTTGAGGCGAAACATGTAGCACTCGATGATAAATCAGAATAAAACCAATACGCCTTTTATAATCACTACAACCTATTATCACACGAAACAATAAAATCAATACGCCTTTTATAATTACTACAGCCTATTATCACACGAATCAATAAAATCTCTTTTAAGGGTATATTGTATAATTTTATTACATATAGATGTACTAAAGTTATAAAATACTCACCTCTCACCTAGGCCAACATCTGTGTTTCCGAGACTGTCTCTTCCATTCGCAAAGGGAGGTGGGGGGGGGGGGAGGAGGTTTGGTTTACATAATAGAATTAAGTTTCCATTGTGTCAGATTATCTGTCCGAATAATCATCTGTTTTCCGTTGCTTTAGCCTCGGACAGCACGAGTCCTTCTACCGGCAGAATATCACGACCTTCTCGATGACTGCACTGATGATGATGATGATGATGATGATCCTTTGATGTGGCATGTAAAGCACACGCAGGGCGAAGAGGTCAGCTTCGTGTCTGTCAGGAAGCATTGAGAAAGAAACAGTGCCCACTACAGCTGATGCCTACCTTTGTATTTGTGAGCTAAAAAGATTTCGCGTTTGCAGAATTCAGATTAAAGTAATGCGAGCTCATTTTTAACTTGGGATGTGAATAAATGGATAAATTCTGAAGGCAAAATAATGTAGTTATGGGGGCGGAAATAGCTAAATCGGAATAGTGACACAGCTGTAAGTTGACGACCGAAAAATATGATTTAGATTCTCGGGCAGGGGCAAGGGATTATTTCTTCTCCAAACGTTCAGAATGTATCTGGGGCCCTTCCAACCCACTATTTAACATACACTGGGTTATCTTGCCCACAGGTACGGCAGCCGGATCGTGGAACTGATCAATAACATGTACATAGTGTCGAGGTTACGCATACGTGGAACAATGCCTCCATTGTAACATGGTGTTGTGCTAAATTAAGTCGAGGGGCAACTTTGTCTTTACGTGATACGAAGTGTAGAAATAGATAATTTCACTTCTTTGTAACTGAATAAGGCTCTGACTTATTCATCGTCAACGTGAAGGGAAGTAGGGCATTTTATTGATTCACTTAAGAGTACTGTCATTTGCAGAGGGTCGCTGTGTAATTTGGAAGGGGCCTGCTAACCTTTCCGAGGTTCGTCCGCTCTGATAATAGGGGCAGCAGTTTTTACCGAAAAGTTAGTATCTTCACCAAAATGCATGAAGTCCTATCCATACCACTCTAACTAACACCTTGAGAACTTCAGATCTTGCATTTATTGATTTTTTATGTAATGACGCTCTCATGAGCTCAGAATATACTGGGTTGAGTTATGTACATAGTCTGAACAAGACAGGCAATGTACGTGTAACATAACATTGAGGCGCGTCTGTGCAACCATTGTTGCTGTGGAAAAGCAATAAGTATTACATATTGTAAGAGTGTGTGTGGCCATATTCATAGTTATCTAGGATGCAATGCGCATGCGCAATATTTTCATCCGTGGGCCCCCCTTTCCCCGGCTCTACAGTATTTTTCCACATTATCTTATAAACGGTATGATTTTAGAAAAAAGGTTATTGAACAACAGATGTGTGTTTTGATATCCTCTGCAACGTTTGTTTGAAACACTTCTCATTCGAAGAAGAACTGAGCGAGATATAATCGAAAATGTGTGTTGGTATTCATGTAAAGTATTCGTTATTCTTGTCAGGTTTTAACGAAACTTGAATTTAGACAGGTTTTTCGAAAAACAACCAAATATAAAATTTCATGAAAATTCGTCCAGTGGGAGCCGAGTTGTTCCGTGCGGACAGAAGGACAGACAGAAAGACGGACAGACAAGACGGAGCTAATAGTCGCTTTAACAATTTTGCGAACGTGCCTATAAAGGGACACGGATTTAGGGTAGAAAAGATGAATTATGAAAAAATAACAGAATTTGTGGCTTGCCGACTTCAACTTAGTCTTTGCTGGCTCTAATCCATTTCAAGATTCTTTTCTTTCACGCATGGGAACATTTTTGAAAGTTCTGTTCATGAACGCTGCTTACCTCGTGCGGATGTAGTGTGGTGTGCGCATACGTGGCCTCTACGGCGGGCCGATTCCTCCTCGAGGGGAGCCCTACCGATTGTGTGTCTATGAGTGTGATCAGCTGCAACAGTAACCCTGAACAGGTAGAAAAGGTCAGACTAAGAAAGAAAGAAAAATTTTGTTAATTTTGTTGTGTACTTTCCCCTTTGTGTGTTGCATTATGCAAAAATGGGCTCCTTAAGGAACGTATTTAACTTTGGAAAAATAAAAAGGTTCAAAGAAATATGAAGGTTAAGGTGGGTGTTGCATCGTTATAATCTGCTTTTAGGCAAAAATTATCTTTCCCTGTAGGGCCGAATAAGAAGGGCCGTTGTATTGATATAGACCACAGTTTTGGGGCCCCATAGCATGTCTTTTGAAAAGCCTCGCTTTGCTTCAAGGTTTAAGTCGGACTTTTTACAAGTACTAATTGATCGTTTGCTCTGTTGGAAGATATTCATGACGCACGACACCTTTATTATCAAAAAATGCAATCAGCTTTTCTACACCGAAGAAGCAGAAGGGCAAACGTCCAGTTTTATCGTATTTAAGGTACTGCATTATTTTTCTTAAAATTTCATGCTCTTTCAGATGCCAATATTTGTACGTCCAAATACTGTACAAGTGTGTCTGGACCAAGAATTAAACCACAAAAAATCACGTATTTGTCTGAGAAAAGTAATATACTATCTGAAATACCAAATTGGACTTGCACACTTCTGCTTCGCAGGTCCAGATTTTATATATATATATATATATATATATATTTTGGAGCTGACATTCTGGTTTGCTGTTGTCGTGAAGACGAGCTTATGGTCTGTTGGAAGTTTTGTCGTTCCAATTCCGAGTCACATGGGGGTACCCATCACTCCTTTATCAATGATAAAGTTCGGCAAAGAACGGTTCTTTTCCAGTTCGTTGACAGAAGGTCAGGGAAAGTTCCGATACTTTTCATTTTAGTCATGCCTGAAAAATTTGGACACCGACTTCGTGGACAGATGTTTGGGTTCTAATGAGCGGAATTCAGAGGTGCAAAAAATAGATTGTTTAGATGCGTGATTTAGACTTCCGCCGCGAAGTAGCTGAGAACTTAAAGAATCTTGAACCCTGAGGATGGGACCGATAGGTTGTCCAGAAACGGCCGTAATAAATTACCACTACTGGCTGTGTAATAACTCAGAGAGCGCAGTTCTCATATTGTTTAGAGTCGTTTAATTCCACTTATTCCTCTCATTATTATTATTATTATTATTATTATTATTATTATTATTATTATTATTATTAAGCGCTGCAACCTATATAAGGTCCTGGCTTGCTGAACCACTTTCTTCCAACTGTTTCTATTCTGCGCTACTTTCTTCCAATTTCATGCGTTTATGCTCTTTATATCTTCCGAAACGTCATCTTCCCAGCGTGTTTTAGGTCTTCCGATTGGTCTTTTAGACATCTCTTGATCTTCTGCACAATATTATCCTCAGCCATGCGTTCACCATGGCCTAACCAGTTTAATCTTTGTTTTTTTTAATAAACAATATTACACTTTGTTCTTCTAATATATGATTTATTTCTTGATTAATTTTAATTCTCCAGTAGCCATCATCTTTTTTTGTTGTACGAAACATTTTCTTCGTGATCCTTCTTTCAAAAGTCATCAGTTTATTTGTCATATTTTCCTTAAACACCCATGTTTCGGAGGCTTAAGTTATTGTTGAGCGAATTAACGTTTTGCAAAGTTGTAGTTTGGCGTTTGGGGATATTAATTATGATGAAAAGAGTTTTTTGTGAACATAGAATGCCCTATTTCCTGCTGCTATTCTTTCTGTAATTTCCTCCTCAATAGAGTTATCAGTATTCACCATTGATCCCAAATATTTAAATGAATTTACTTGTTCAAACTCTTCTTCTCCTGTATTTATGCAGGTAGGGTAGATTGTTTTCCTGGTACAGTATAGATATTTGGTTTAATTGTTGTTTACTGTTAATCCAGCATTTAGCGCCTCATGTTTGAGTTTACAAAAGGTGTCAAGATTTGCTTTGTTCTTCCAATTATCACAATGTCATCAGTGTAGGCGCAAATCTGTTTTAATCCAGTAGTTATATTTCCTGGGGCTTCTAAATTGGTGATTACTGAATCCAACACTACACTAAACAACAGGGCGGATAAAAGGTCTCCCTGTCTGACTCCTCTGTTTTCGTTTCAAACCATTCAGAATAACTCTTGTTTACTTTCACCCTCATTTTGGTTCGTTGCATTGTGAGTTTTATTAGTTTAATCAGTTTATCTGGAACATTGTGTTTAATTGAACTATTATATGTCACATCTCTTTTAACTGTATAAAAAAGCTTGTGAGAAATCTATAAATATATTATGTAGGTCAATATTGTATTCATGGCATTTCTCATATATCTGTCTCTCAATAAATATATTATCTGTTGTTGATCTGTTAGGTCTAAATCCCATTTGGTAATTTCCAATTTCTGGTTCAATTATCTTACTTAATCGGCTGTGTAATAATATAGCGAAAATTTTATATATTATGTTCAGTAGGGATATCCCTCTATAATTGTTGCATTGTTTTCTGGTCCCCTTTTTTGTATATCGCACACAGGATTCCTTCTGGCCATTCACAAGGTATCTTTTCTAGGTTCCATATCTTCATTATTAATTGATACATTTTCTGTTTAATACGAGACCACCATTTTTTTTTTTATAAATTCAAGTAATATTTTATCAGGACCAGCAGCGTCGTTGGGCTTCGAGTTTTTAATTATTTCGTTTATTTCTTCATACGTTGGCTCCTCCATTTCTGAGTTATTTATTGGACCCCCATATGTTTTTATACTCTTTATTCTTTCAGTCACAGGATTTAATAATTCTTTAAAGTATTTTTGCCATCTTTCAAATATTTGTTTCCTTTCTGATAGTATATTGCCGTTTTTGTCCTTACTTACCAGTGTCGTTACTGTGGGTACATTAGATAAGTTTCTAACATCTTTATAAAATTTTCTTGTATCCTTTTTCCTACTTGCTTCATTTAATTCTTTAATTTTCCTTTCTATCCATTCCTTTTTCTTTCTTCGGCAAATTCTATTAACTTTTATTCTTTTTCATCGATAAATGTCCAAGTTTGTTCTTGTTTTTCTTATTAGACATTTTCTTCTTGCTTCATTCTTTTCTCGGATTACTCTCTTACGTCCTTCGTCCCACCAGCGGTTAGCATTCTTTACATCTTCCGATAGTTTAAATTCTGTCGCAGCCTCTAGTAGCACCTGTTTTAGATTCTGCCAGTCTTGATTAATATCTGTTTCCTCTTCTATTTCTTGCAACTTTGATTGTAAATTTTCTTGATATTTGTTAATTTTCTATTTTTGATTTATTAGTTTGCTGTCCCATTTATACTTTTGGACTTATCTGTTTTTGACTGGTATTAGCTTTTGTTTAATTTTAATTTGTAATAACAAATGGTCAGAATCAAAGTTATAACCACTTTTCGATCTAACATCATGTATTAATCTCTTTCTTTTTTGGCTAATCATAACATGGTCGATGTGATTTATTGTTTCATGATCAAGGGATATCCTCGTTCCAGTATGGATTTTCTTATGTTGAAAGTTAGTACTTACCAGAAACATATCATTACTGATGGCATAATTTTCTACCATTTCTCCATTTTCGTTAGTAATGTGCAAGGTGTGACGGCCTACTACTTGGCTAAATACTTCTTCTTTCCCTAGTTTGGCATTCATGTCACCCAGTATGATTGTTACGTCATGTTTTGGTACTCTATCCAGAGTTCTCTGTAATTCCTCATAAAATTGTTCTTTGATGTCCTCTTCTTTATCTTCCGCTGGAGCATATATATTTATTAGAGGTATATTATAAAATTTTCCTTTTATTCTTAATTTATATATACGACCAGAAATTGGTTCGAAACCCAATATTTTATTCATTGCCTATTTTTGTATCACAAAACCTGTTCCTGTTTGGTCTGTGATGTTGGGATTGCAACTATAGTATATTATTTATCTTTCTTCATCAACCGTATCCTCTCCATCTTATTTCTTGGAGTGCAGCTATTTGTATTTGGGAGCCAACAATTTGATGAGCAATTTATTGCATCTTCCCGGCTTTCAACATTGTGTTAACATTCCATGTTCCTCTGTCAAGTAGCTCTTTTTCATCCTTTTAACATGCCTTGGTCGCCCTAAAATCCTCTGCCCGGCGTTTCGTCTCTGAGCTTTTTAGCAAGTAGTTTTCCTGTGTGAGGGAGCAGGCCTCACGACAAACCCCCAACCTGGAGGACCAGGATTTGTCTGAGGTTATCTCCCCTAGGTGGATTGCCTTCACCACGGCTGAGGACTCCCGTCTAGCCCTCTCGTATCCCTGAGGACGGGGCGCTTAACAGGTTCTACCTCTCGGGCCAGGAATACCTGTAGCGCGCAGAGGCAGGGTCGCTACTCCCTGAGGTAGGACTGTCTCCGACGAGAGTTCCTACCCGTTACCGTCCCCTACCCTGGAGGGCCAGAGCATCCCATTTAGTCTGGGTCATCACCTTTGACCTATCCTGCATGGGAGACCCTACCAGTAGCAAGCTACTGCCAGCATAGCTCTCAGGATCATATGACCTCGCAAGCCCCACCACTACGTCAAAGTAGGGATGCCTTCGGAGGGCTCATTATTATTATTATTATTATTATTATTATTATTATTACTATATGTTACCATCTTTATGCAGGGTATTTACAATTATATGCCTGAAATGAACCACGTTTCTAGAATATATAGTTTTGCAGCTGTTCTGTTTGCAATTTTTGGTAAATGAAAAAGTTATTTTGCACGTTAAATATATTTTACGTTAGTACTTTATGCAGTAGGTGTGCAGTTCTCAGTATGGCGGTTTTCTGTATTTAATCATTTCGTGCTTTCCCGATAAGTTGTTCAGGCATTGTCTGAGTGATTTTGAGATGGTTCCAGTTACCCCTTTTATAACTGATATCGCTTTGGTTTTTACATTCCAGGTGCGCTGTATTTCTGTTGTAAGGTCTTTAATTTTAGAATCTTCTCAGCTTCTTTCTTGATCACATATCTGTCCTCAGAAATTGCAACGTATATTAACACACATGTTCCTTTTTTCATTATCACGGGTTATGATGTCCTGTATATTGTTTGGAATAATTCTTCCGGTTTGCCCTTGTTGATTCCATACTATGGTTACCTTACCTTAACGACTTGTTTCGGCTGATTTTGGTACATGGTCACAACAGTGTTCATTGTCTAACTGAACCTCTTTCCTTGCATATGTTACAGTGTAGTTGAACACACACTCTATCATGTCTCTTTATTTAATGTTCTTTTGCCACTATTGGGCATGCTGATTGATGTGTTCTGCTGTCTCATAAAATTGTTTGCAGAGTTTGTATTTGCTATCTGTTTCTTTTTGAAACAGTTTTGTCTCATGGCATTTGGTTTGTAATACCTGATCTTGTACTGCCATTATTTCACTTTCAGTTTCTCCTTTCAGATCTCTCCTCCACAGCCAAAGGAACGTGCCTTCTTCGCTACTATGTTGTCTACCTATATTTCTAAAATATTGGCCATCTACTACTTTGCTTTTCCATTTTTTCTTTAAGAACCTTCCTAATCTTGCTTTTATGCGTAGAACGCCTTCCTTTTTTGTGTCACCCTTCTCATTTAGTTGGTTTAGTTCTTCTGGAACCTTTTCTGCCATTTTAATTGTAGAATTCATATTTGGTTGATTGTTATCGTGACTTTTAACAATATTCACAGACTGGTCTTCTGTATTTGAATTTCATAGGACCGTGCATCGTAATATTATTTCTATAGTAAAACCAACTAGATGCACAAATGTATCAAATTTATTTAATTTTTGAATGACACTCTACATGTTTAGGACGGTACTGCTAACTGCTTGCTAGCAGACAGTTTGACAAATGCGTGTTGCTGTATGTACAGTCTTGAACTCCTGTTGATTGACGGAAAGACCGTCCGAAACATGTAGAGTGTCATTCCAAAATTAAATAAATTTGATACATTGGTGCATTTAGTTGGTTTTACTATAGAAATGGTCTTTCTATATTTTGTGTTCAGATATTCTACAATGTTGATTATCTCTGCCTTTTATGTTGCTTCAATTTGTACCACGCCTCTTCCTTCTCCTTTTCTTTTTGTATTTATTTTATTTATGTCAGCTGTTGGGTGACGCATTTTATACGTTGTTAGAACCGTTCTAGTTTTCCTTTCAATTTCTCTTATTTCTTCCATTCTCCAATTAATGATTCCAAACCTGTATCTTAATGCTGGTACATCCAATGCTCCAATTGCTGTAATTTTATTCTTGGCATTCAGCTAGGATTTCAGTATCATTCTTAATCTCCTGGTTTATTCCTTCTTCACTTTTTCTTTCATTTGTTGATGTTACATGCTCTCACTTTCTTCAATCCCTCGGTACTTGTAAGTTTTCCCTGTTCGAACTCTTGTACTTCTCTTTTGAAGTCAAGTATTAAATTTTGCGAGTGAAATACTTTTCCTTTCTGAGTACAATATTTGCACACTTTTCAAGTCCAAATTCCATATGGTAATGACACTGAAAGTTCTTACTAATTGCATCTCTTTTTGGATTTCTTCCTCTGTTTTACTTATCAGCTTCAAATAATCCATGTAAAGTGAGTGTGATGCTTTTGTATTTGTTTTGTGTTCTTCACAAACTGCATTTAACTTGTGCAACTACTCTGTGGGGGGATTGACCTAATGCAAAATAGCGGTAGTAATAACGAGTCTCTTTGAAATATTCCGCGTTGTATTTATATATCTTGTGTTCTATTGGAGTCCCTTCTGTATGTAGGCGCATATTTGTCTTCCCGTAACTCATGGTTTTCTTAGTTAAAGATATTGTTTTATTATTAATCCCAATTAACTCTAAGGATTTGATTATTCAACTCTCACACACACTGTCAAAAGCTTTCAGATAATCCACCCATGCCAAGCATACATTATTCTTTCCTGCTCTTACTTTCCTGTAATACTGCTTTTGATGTCAGCAGCTGATCTTTGCATCCTTTCAAACTTATAGAACAACTTTTCCGCTCTTTAGGCATCAGATTTTTGTCATCAATATACTTTTGTATTCGTTTGCTTATGACAGATGTAATGGACAGGAAGATATAAAAAAACCATTATTATTATTATTATTATTATTATTATTATTATTATTTACTAACAGGCGCTCTGCCCAGTTAAAATCAGAAACATTTACTGCAGTATGAATTGACATCTGACTGCACTCCTTGGACAGAAGTCAGCCAATCGCAAGGCCTCTACCGACAAAGGATAATACGAACATAGAAATAGTTGAGACGTACGTACAGGCACTGTGTGGTCCGAGTGGACCGTTAACTTACGAACACAGGAATCGAGCGACAGAAGGAAGCACAAGAAGATCAAAACCCCATAATTTTGATTGGCTGCTTAATTAAAAATGCAGAATCTACTTTTAACATTTCAAATCATTCTCCTTTTCAATGGGTACTGGAGCTCTTTCCCGGGGGTAAAACGACCGGGACGAGACGTTAACAATCTTACACGCATCTAGGGCAGAGTTTGAAGAAAGAGTGGAGTTATACTTCTACTCTACCTCTGGGTCTTCAAGGCCTGTTATAGGGCGACCTTTATCTCTCCCTTTAACACTGAACTCTTATAAACCGTTTTTGTTTCAAAAGAGTTTGAGATTAACGGAACATGTAACTTTCATGGAAATATCAGTAATTAAAACACAACCTTTATTGAAAATCTTAATGGACTAGATCAGTTGACGAGAAATATGTTGCTGACAAATTCGTATTGAAATTGATCTAAGAGAAGCACGAAGTGAATGTGAACAATAACTTTCCTCAAATATAGAATTTGAGGTCTATTGTGAACGCTAATGAGTTTTCTGTTTTCTTAAGATGTGGAGAATTTCTTTATCATCTGCACTTCTCAACAACTGACTACTGCGCTTCATAAAGTTACAGGGAGATATTTATTGAAGAATATATGTCGTCAGTTACGTTCAGGACCTTAACACAAATTAAGATAAGTGTTAAGTAACGTTTAATTTTGGCAACAGTGTTTACCTTAATTGTAAGATAAAGTTGACCTATCGTGACATCATTTGCCTTGTATGGTAACCGACGTGTGTTCCATTTTACGTAAGGTTAATGGGCCTATATAAATATGTATCCTACCAAAGGTAAACAATTGTTTGTGTGTGTGTGTGCGTGTACGTGCGTGCGTGTGAGAGAGAGACAGTATTGGGGGGAGGGGGTGATCGAATATGTAGGTGCATTTTGTTGTGCACTCGGAGGCCAGACTAATGCAAAACTTTAGTGGCGTTTCTTTGAAAAAACCTCCTACATTCCCCGGAGAAAATACTTTTGTCAAATTATGTGAGATTTGACCTTCCGGCTGGCGATGAGTGTGTAGTGACTTCCGGGATGCGATGCGGCGTGCTTTGGACGATAACGAAAGAAATTCTTAGGAAAAACTGCTGCCTACATTTTCAAGGTAAAAATTTATGGCCTGACGTTGAGATGGAGACAGCAGATTGCCCCGTAACAGTCGTACATATCTACCAATTTCTACGGCGTCACTTTCCTGAAGAACGTAAACGTGATACCGCCATGACAACCTCAAGAATGTGTAGTTCATATTGTATTTAATGAAACTGTATTTATGTGGACTGCATGTTGAAACAAAAAGTTTCGATATTTCTGAGCAGGTTGTGAGAAAAGAGAGAGTAAATGCTGTCACCTCTGGAAATAAAGTATAGATTATTGTCTTTTTTTTGTTATCTGTTTGCTCACACAGCTAGTTGTTGAGGAAAAAAGTGATTTATGCCGGAGGAGAATCATCGCACTTTATTCTCGAAATTTCACTCTGATTTTCTTTCTTCCTTGGAATCAAGGGAAAGGAAATTTTCGAAATCACAGCCACCAAATTAGTTTAGTATTACAAAAGTGTTTAAATTTTTCTGTTATTACATTAGTATATATTCTTGAAAACATCTATGCAGACATAACAGTGATCATAAATTTGTAACCAGAAGGGACAGTTCTGTCAGTGCAGTAACTAGGGTACGGGCAGAATGATAGGGGCGAGGGACTTCAGTCTCTGGCAGAAGAAGAAGTTTACTTTCTTCCAAATTGTTCAGACTTGTTGCGAGATTTATTTGTACAGCTTCCTGTTTAGGAGTGCTTGGGTTTCTTTCTCCAGGCAAAATGTTTGTAGTGTGAAGTTTTCACGCACCTACATGTAAAAAGTTATGCATATCCAGTACAGACCTGGACAGGCCCACAGGATTCCAGAAGGCTGATGCACCCAGATTTCAAGACAGTCAGCACATGAAGGCCGTACGGCTGTCAGCCCTACGCACCGGCCTTCATTACCCTCCAGGAAATATTCCTCGTACTCATTTCTGTTAGAGGCTGAGTCGACCTCGGGGCCAGAGTTCGGCCGGAATGATTATGTCAAAGAAAAATTCTAAAGAACCCGCGACCTTCCGGCTTGTAGCGCAGTGACCCATCCAAATGCGCCACCCGGTTTCCCACACACTTACATGTAGTGCTGATTTTAAGAAAGCATGGAGCAATACATAGAATCCCCTTAAGCTTGAGTGGTGTGGTGCTGAAATAAGCATAGAGATGAATATATCATTGTATTATAAATTCATGCCAAATTTAAACTATAGTTACGGCAGTTTGGATAAAAGAATTTATGAAGAAGGTTACGTTATTAAAATAGTAATGAAGTTGCACGATAAATGAAAAGCGAATTGGCCAAATGATGGGTTTGGTTTTCAGTTGCCGCAAATTTTCAGAAGTAGTTTAAATTTCAGGGAGAAACCTAAATCATTACTTGGCAGCATGAAGTTTGTCAAGCTAATACTTTTTTAAAGTCTGTCTACTACCTCACAGAAGGGACTCCTCCATTACGAAGAAATCTTGTTAATTATACCTGGAGGTACAATGACTCTTTATTATGAGAGTTCTAAGAAACGTTAACAAGGCTAAGGCATTCTTACGGTAGAGTTTAGGGCTTTTGAAGACAAAAGTAGTTGGGTCATGTGGTATTTATGTCTGTGATTTAAAGGGTTAAGTTACTAACAAATTTATACATAACTTTACTATAAAGTGTCTGTAGTTAAACCTGTAACGTAATATAAATTCTTACACCCAGTATTAGAAACTGCTTATGTCATTTGACTCTTTTAGGCCCTTTTATGAATGTAACTATGACACTTTTTGCTTGAGAACAGCTCAGTTTAATTCATAATATGTGACAGTGCTTTGTACATTCCCCTCCGAATGTGCACTGTGTTCGTGTATCATGTTCTTTTCTCGTAATGATGCAAACTTTTATTTTTATATAACTATTAAGTTAATTTTCTATTAAAAGGCACTGTCAATATAACAGTCAATATAGGATCCATCTGTAAAACTGTTAGTGAATAATAAATTGGAAACTTCGTGAAAGACAGCTGTCGCCCTAATTTGAAATAATGCCGCGTAACTTCATTATGGGACTACGGTAGACCTAGAAAATTACACACTGGATACGTGGGCTCCGAATCGGAATTTGAACCCAGCACCTTTCAAATAGTAAGACAAAATACAGGTGCTGTACACTCAACTGCCGCTTTATATCGCAGCATTATTACAACAGGAAATTAGTAACTGAAGGTCAAATGAAGTTCCACTACTCTGTCATTAGCATTTCGGCGAACTCTTGAGAATTTCTTTGGTGATAATTATAGAATCGTAAGCTTGCGGAGTGTTTTGCAGTTCGTAATTGTTTAATATGCAAAATGAAAGAAGAATTCGCTTCACTGCAATTTACACTAATATTACTAATGTTTATTGCTTTTAACTAATTCGAATTCTCATAATTATACGATTTCGAAATTATCCCAAAATAATTTATGTTTATTTTATTATCTATTTCAATGCCATGATAAGGTAGCGTGTTTGAGTGGTCCTTCAGTTATGAATTAAGACATACGCCTCACTAGTTCAATGGCATGTCGAGCAGATGCGTGCGATCTCAAGATTGAAATCAGCAGATTCTGACGTGACGTGGCAGCGCATTAATATCCGGGCGAGATGTCTGGCCAGCTCTATAATGTGGAAAATTTAACGACCCTCAAAATGAGCCGCCGTATGAACCACAGCAAGCTATTACCCCGGTGAAGCGGAAGAGCACTGCAGATGAGATCTCTGACTATATCCTGCTACGGCACAGCCTTTGAGACTGAAAATATATGCCTGTCCTTCGTAATCAGCATTGATTTTAATTGTCAGTCAGCATAACGACTAAGCTAAGAACTGAAAGACCGTAGGATCGAGATTTAATTCCTGGCAGGAACAGAGACCCTTTTGCAGTGATCATATAGGCTCTGTGGATCACCCATCCTTCTGACCAAAATGACCGGGAGCACTTTACTATGGATTAAAGCGGTCGGGCCGTGAAGCGCACCACTGTGTTACATATAGCGTCAGGTAAAAATGCATGAAACTTTATGTCCTCCTTTCCTTTGTCTTTGTTTTGTGGTACGTATTAAGTAATGGCCAGATTTCAAGCTTTTGCACCCATGTAGTTGAGGTATTCTTCTCTGTGGGTGTTTCGTCGCATTGGTTTGTAAAAGGTAAAGCGGCCTCGTTACAGGCCTGGAGTGGCCCAGAGGGTTCCAGGAAGTTAAGGTTCCCAGATTTCATGACAACGGCACAGGATGGTGGTAGGTTGTCAGCCTTACGCACCGGCCACTATTACCCTCATGAAATTCTCCTGGTACTCATTTCTGTTAGAGGATGCGTCGACCCCAGGGCCATAGTGCGATCGGAAGGATTTTATGTCAATGAAAAATTCCAATGAAACTAGCTGGGATAGAACCAGCGACCTTCCGATTTGTAGCACAACACCTTAACCACTGTGCTACCGCGGTCTCCGGCATTGCTTGGTAGTTTAGAGAAATTTTTGCACAACATGCCGATCCCATCTTCAAGGGTCAGACAGTCTCCTTGGACTACGTGACCCTTGAAGAAGAAACCGAAATTTTGTCCCGAAATGTTGGTTAGAACCGTCAACCATCAACTCGCACCGTAGTATCCGAGCGAAATCCTCCAGTAATAACGACTTTTGCTGAGGTGCGGAAATGTCGGCGAGTTTCTAGCTCTCAAAATGGTGTCACACTCCAGGAGAGGTTAATCTTAATTTTTATTGCTGTAAAAATATCAAATATTCTACAATTTTTGAACGTTGAGTTCTTACTTCAAAAGTCATGCGAAGTTAGCCCATGCTCTCAAATTGGCGTGTGTACCTGTTACTGGCATTTATGATGTGAGTCGGTAAATACTCGACAAGGCCCAGTGTGATATCGGACCATCCTGAACTCTTTCTGTAGAACGCAGTACCATACATTGAGACGCAACAGGCTGCTGGACTTTTGCTCACGATTCACATTCATAAAAGTTAACGCGTTTCGAGTTATGGGCATGCTTCCGTAATGAGGTGAAAATGCACGGTGGTACTGGGCCGAAGACAAATAATAGTTTGTTTCCCTAAAATTTCACACTGGATATCCAGTTGTAATTGTGTATATTACAAAGTAGTTAGCACTATCAACACAGCTATTTACTATGTATTAGCAAATGACAACACGGCTACGTGTTTCGACTACTAGGTGGTCATTTTCAGGGCTTTAAAGTACATAAAATTAAAATAAAAATTGCAAGGTTATTTTGTATTGTAGAGTGAAGCCGTCTAATCTTGTGCTAATGCGTAAGAAAGAGTCGTGTCGAGGGTGAGTGTTAACTAACGTGTAATAGCTTTTCTATAGCGCCTAACTCATTTTGTCCCCCTCACCCTTCAATCCAGACCATTTGACACAAACTTGTGTTTTTTTCTAGACTATGAACAAAATCAAGAAACTGAGTATCCATAAGTGTAATCTACCGTACTTAGAACCCTATGGAGGATAATAATGTGGAGTTAAATTTTTGTGTTCAAAATAGGTTACCATGGCAACTTTGGTTATGTGGAAAGTTGCAAGTGTCAAATTTCAGAGAGAAAGTTTAATGTCTCGTGTCGCTTGAAAGAACACAAATTAAAACAACTAAGACGAGTTCTGAGAGCAGAGCAACTCGGCGCTCCAAGTCCTGCAATGTAAAGTCAATTTTCTTCAGCTCAAAATTAAAGTTGGTGGTGTTGGCAAACTTCAGCTACAGTTCAGGAGTTCTTTCATAATCTCGTCTTATCTAGCGCTCTGTAGTCAAATGCGCAGAGGTTTTTATTTAATCGAATCAATAAAAAGTTCAGTAGGGAGCTTGGATGGGAAAATGGTCCATTAGCTGGCCTCTGTTCCAAGAAAGAGCATTAAACAATGGGAAATTTCAGGCACGCATTCTTGTTTTCGGATCGGCATTCGAACACTTGAATTAAATGTTTCATAAGTAAAGAAATTGAAGAGAAATTAGCTCCGAAGTTTGCTGTCTTCTGAGATGTGACGCCCTGACCACCAAAATAGAGGAATTCTCTTAAACGGCAGTTCATTTCTACCCGACTACACGGCGCCACATTTCAGAAGGAAACAGTCTTTCTTAAAGGAAAACTGGATTATTATTATTATTATTATTGATAATATTATTAATATTTTGGGGACCGCGGTAGCACTGTGGTTAAGGCGCTGTGCTACAAATCGAAAGGTCGCTGGTTCGATTCCGGATGGTGTGCTTGGAATTTTTCATTGACATAATCCTTCCGATCGCACTATGGCCGTGGGGTCGACTCAGCCTCAAACAGAAATGAGTACCAGGAGTATTTCCTGGTGGTAAAAAGCGGCCGGTGCATAAGGCTGACAACCTTACCACCATCCTGGACCATTGTCACATAATCTGGGAACCTTAACTTCCTGGAACCCTCTGGGCACCGTGGGCCGGGTAGCTCAGTCGATATAACGACCAACTACGGGCAGGACGGTCCGGGATCGATTCCCAGTGGGGACGAGATTTTCTGCCCGTCCAGACCGGCCCTGGAGGCCACCCAGCCTCCTGTAAAATGGGTACCGGGTGTTTCCCGGAGGTAAAGTGCGGCCGGGGCGTGCTGCTGACCACTCACCCCCTTCTAGTTCCGCGGTCATGGAAGAGTAGAGCTATACCTCTACCTACCCTCTGGGCCACACCGGGCCTGTAACTGGATCACTTTACCTTTACCTTATTATTAATATTTAGTTGTTTATTATCAACAGGTACCGAGAAATCATAATCGGTGTAGCGACTAGGGTACGTGCTGCACAACCAAACAATTTGGTTCGATTCCTGACATCAACTAGAGTTTTATCCAAAGTGTCCACCAGCAGCTATTTACGTCAGCACGAGCCTCAACGTTAAGCCCACCAGGCATTTAGAGCCTATGTATTATCTCTGCGGTTTGATCACTCTGCCTCTCTCTCTTTTCTCTGATCCATAAACACCATCTGTATATTTAGAGTGAAAACCATTCAAAGAACCCTTTTGTTTGTTCTCCAACATCCATAATGTATTTTAAGGTGTACATTCAATGTTTTAATCTTGCAAATATACCATTCGAAATTCGGGTTACTGCGCTCTGGTGGCTTACATAAAATAAGTACTAACTATTAGGAGCATTCGCAAAATTGCGAAAAGCGACTATTAGCTTTGTCATGTCTGTCCGTCTGTCCATCTGCAATGAATAACTCGGCTTCACTGAAATTTGATTTTTGGGTACTTTTCGAAACCCTGGCGAGCAGATCCAACTTTTATTAAAATCTGGCAAAAGTAACGGTACTTTATATGAAGACAGTTGTGCTTTTATGATACCATCTCGCTGAATTCTTCCTAGAATGAGAAATATTTCGGACAAGAGTTATAGAGAAAATCAAACCACATTTTGTGTTCAACAAATTTTTACCCCGAAGATCTTACCATTTATAACATAATTAAAAAAAAAAAAACAAGTGTTAGAGCCAGACAGGCCACAGTTGACAATGTGACGCATGCGCCTTGCATGCTGTATTACTAAGACTATAGAGACACACTCAGAATACCTTACTTATCTTGCTTTTGCACAGTGAGGCTCATTAGGCCAACGCGCCTCAGTATCACTTTTACACGTACATTGTCTATGTTGCGTGTAATATGTAGGCTTATTTGTCGCGGTTTAGCTGCAGCTGTTCCAGCGTTTCTGTACACAATGCAGTTGCCATATTGAGGGCGAGTTTGGGGAGTGTGGGAAAAGCGGGTAGAGCGTGTGTTTTGTCGAAGGAAAGGACCTTGTATTTAACGTTTCGAAGCTCAGTTTTAGGAATGACCCACGAAGTTTAATACTCTAGTTCTCTGCAGTTTCATTGAAAAGTGCGCTTGTGTATTTCTTACAATTCTCCCAATAACATAGCAATTATTTTCATCCCGAAACGGACCGATTATAATTTATAACTGGAACGACTTGCTTTCTATTTCTTATGAACTAAAATGTTAAGTACGGTTTGGATCAGTTTTAGGTTTCAAGTGATTAAATGGAAAAATTGGAGTAAAATACGCTAAGCGAAAATTTGTGCAGTGTGTTTGTATATCTATAGATAATTTCTGAGGTTTACAAGTGTAGTGGAGGCATTGTGCCAGTAATTCTGAGGTATTCCGATGTTGCATGGTGAGTATTCTTACTTAGAGGCTCGAGTTTGACACCAGACGTTAAATGCGGACTTAGTTGCGGATAATGTGGTCGTGGGGGTGCTTGTTACACCAGTATGTTCTCTTCCCAGCTGTGACACAACCATTCATTCATATTCTGGTATCAACGCCCTTTAACCTTTTGACGCCTAACGTCGACTATAGTGGTCATACCGCACCGCTAACCTCTAAATGTTGCATTTTATATATTTATTCAACAAATACAGGTACAGAATATTTTAAACATGGTATATACTCTCCGTTTTTTCCTCTTCAAAATGCAGTTTGTTTCAT
>Ga0123355_10002920_pt1 | contig 24288 bp, 20 predicted proteins | sample TergutEmb28metaG_3_FD_89872 | JGI IMG/M metagenome (GOLD analysis project Ga0123355, IMG submission 89872) | Embiratermes neotenicus P1 segment gut microbial communities from Petit-Saut dam, French Guiana - Emb289 P1 | ecosystem: Host-associated > Arthropoda: Insects > Digestive system > Gut ... | reverse complement strand
CCTGTAATAAATGCAGTTTTGATTACTTACATTGATTACTCAATTACGGAAAATTATATCGGAAAGATGGCGTCCTTCTTGCCGTACACACATCCGGAGCCTCTCCTCAAAGTTCTGCATCACTGAGTAAAGAGAAAACCAACATGATGCCACTTATTTTATTATTTTATTCAATGTTCATTCAACTATCAAGATGATGCACGGCCCCAAAAACATAAGATTCTGCATCACATTTACTAACATTTTTTGTGGCACAGTTGCAATTTCTTCGCGAATGGAAACTTTCAGATCGTAGACTTTTGATTTGAGGTAACCCCAAAGAAAGAAATCACGGGCAGATATAAAAAACATGCGTTCTTTTTGCGCCACCCTGTATATCACAGTGACACGAGTGATAGCACTGTTTAAACCTTCCCGAAAACTTGTTGAATTAGTTTCTATAGTAAAACCAACCAGATGCACCAATGTCTCAAATTTATTTTATATTGGAATAACTCTACAGGTTTCGGACGGTCTTTCCATCCATCACCAGGAGTTCACGACTGTACATACAGTAACAGGCATATGTCAAACAGATACTGCTACTGCTTGATAGCGGGAACGAGATCGTACAGTCGTGAACTCCTGATGATGGATGGAAAGACCGTCCGAAACATGTACAGTTATTCCAAAATAAAATATATTTGAGACATTGGTGCATTTGGTTCGTTTTAATATATAGATATATTACGATGCACGGCCCTATGAACGTCAAATCTGTTGAATTAGAACAGTGTACTGCCGAAGGCACTCGCTATCAGATTTCAATTTAGACTTACATAACACGCGGTGAACCGGTACTGATAATACAAGTGTGATGACGGGATTAATAATGGTGTCTAACTCCATAGAGCAGAGTCCGTTGTTAGAAGCTAACAGGTCATCAGCCAGTGAAGAAAATCCCCAGCATTTTATGGAACCCTAAGGTTCCTTACTGCAGTCAAAAGTGCCCACCACCTGACCCTACCGTCAGCCACATCAATCCAGTCCACGTCTCCACATCCCACTTCTTGAAGCTCCATTTTAATATTATCCTCCCAATAACGGTGTCTATAAATGTTAACAAGACAATGCACGTATACGTGCAATATTGATGCGCGTTGGCGTAACCACTATTGCTGTGCAACAGGAATAAATATTAAATAGTGTGTGTGTGTGTGTGTGTGCAGCGTTAGTTAATCAGTATGCCAGGCGCATGCGCCATATTATATTGTCATCTGTGGCCAGTCTGGCTCTACCATATTTTTCCACAGTCTCATAAACGGTACGACTTTCAGAAGAAAAAAAAAAACGATATTGAACACAAAATGTGCGTTTCGATTTTCTCTACAACTTTGAAACACGTTTTATTCCAAGAAAAATTCAGCCAGACATTATCATAAGTGCACATAAGCCTGCATGTAGAGTACCCGTTATCATGACAGACTTTAATAAAACTTGAACTTTCTTGGCCGATTTTCGAAAAATACTGAAATATAAAATTTCACGAAAATCTGTCCAGCAGGAGCCGAACAGCCAGGCACGACGAAGCAAATATTCGCTTTTTGCTATTTTGCGATCCCGCCTAACAAGGGAGGTACCACATCGTGTTGTTATAAAAGATGTCTGGCATCCAACACAATTAGCTCTGCCCCTTCTGCTGCGAATGCCGAGTGTCTACCAAGACATCTGGACTTCCTCATCGGTGCAACCTACAACTGGTTTTCGCGGTCTGCAACACGCGAGGTCTGTTACCGTGAACTTTCCGCAACGTCAAATGCTGTTAAAAAACCACTGGCAATTCCTCATGCTTGTGATACAAGATGGCTGCTCATAAGAACCTGCAGTAGCGAGTATAATCGGCCTATAGAAGGAACTTAAAACGCAATTCGACATTGCTCGTCGAAAAGTGCTATAATGCCGAAATACCGTTGCAGTGTTCTCTGACGAATCAAATTTACCGTATTTACACTTTTTGCAATCCATCCTGTCATAGGTTCAGACAGTGAATAAGAATCTTGCAGTTAACACTGCAGATCCGTGTTAAGCTGCACAGTTATCTCAAAATGCTCATTCTGCCTCTAATGAAAAAGGCTGTTCCTCCTACATAATCGGTCGACAGAAATGTTCTAAACTCGGATCCTGAAAGTAATATAGATCCTACAATATGAATGCATTTCAGTACAAGGCGGATAAGCTGAGAAAGGAGCGTTTTCATGGGTACACGAAAAAGTGTCCGGAATCGAATAAGATCTGAAACGGCGAATTCAGTTTTGGCAATGCGTTCATTTCTTCGCAGCAAGAAAGAGTACTGTCACGACTACGAACTTCCTATAAATGACCCAAAACAAAACGGCCAACTGCTCTGTACAGTTCTAGAAATAGTGGACCTTCTTTGTCTCTTTCCTGCTATGTTCTTCAGGAAACGGTTAAGGACGTCAATGATTCAGAATTATATGTTCTTCCTCTCGAATTTTTGCGAAGTACTACATTTTAAGTTATCGTCTTCTACCAAATTGCAATATCAACTGAAAAACTCTGAAGCATGTATTCTGAACCTCATCTGTTGTAACCTGTCAGCTGTCGTGCCAGCTCCCCTTCTCGGTGGAGCTGCTGTTAAGGAGGGCAAGCCCTTCCCTGCCTGAAGCAATGTACAGGTGGCTGAGCCACGTAACAGTATTCCTTAAATGAGAACAAAGGTTCAACTGCAATTATCAACCAACTTCGCCTGCACAGTGTCAGCCCATCATAGAGGCACGCACAACACAACTGCACACTCTCTGTGCAAGATTTCTGCTGCTTTCACACGAGCCACTAGCGTCCCAAACACAGATACGCAAATGGTTTGGATGGTCACGCGCAGCTCTAACGTCACCAGCACCGCCCAGGGCAACCGAATGGTTCCATTTTAACGATGGGCATTGGCCGGGACGCCGGTCCCATCGAAGTGTCCCAGCTGTGGACGCGTAAAACCACCGTTCGGCCACAGTGGCTATCACCCTTTCACCTTCAATGATTTTAATGTCACTTATTACCAAATGGCACCAAATAATAATTCACAACTGTACAAAAAGGGAACAATTTAAACACAGCGTGTCTTAAATGTAGACATGATACATTCTGTTAACATCCGTATAAAACATCTTTACCAAATGCATGTATACACACCTGAAGATGGAGAAGACTGGAATAGAACTATACAGAATACTCGATCAACTTGTCTGTGTACTTAAAATAAGCACTGTGTCAAGGTATAGGTACAGCTCCACACAATGCTTTGGCACTAGAGCAAGGTAAGTGGACAGCTTCACATTCCAGTGTCTTTGTCCCTAAGGACAAAGCCTTCCTGTACTCACTGAAAGAAAACTGGGTTGGACCCTGTGCTGGTATGGTTGCTACAGAGAAGAGAAAACCCCCTAAAATCCCTTCCCCAGACTGAAACAAAACATCAAATTCTCAGTCATCCACTAAGATGTCTATTCACTATACTGACAAAGCCACCCAGGTTCCTAAATCATGTCCCACTATTAGCTAAGATGAATGATCATGAACTGAAGTTCAGTGTAGTGAATTCGTGGAAATTGGCATAAATTTGGTCTCTGACTCATACAGTCAATTTAAATGAAGTTCTCTGGAGAACACCAATCCACAGGCGAATGGAGAAAATTACACATTGATGGACTTTATGCTTTGTACTGTTCAGTTAATACTACTGTGATGATTAAATCATGTATGAGATGGATGGTAAATGTAACAAACAAGGAGATACAACAGCACTAACAAAATTCTGGCTGGCAAGTCCTATGGGACAAGAGAACTGCCAACACTAGGCACAGAGAAGACAATATTATTAAAATGGAATTAAAAAAGTGATGTAAGAACATGGGCCAATGATAACCTTGTGTGAATACAACAGTGAGCCTATGGGTCACATACAAGTCAATGAGTTCTTTCTCATCTAAGAGTATCAACTTGTCCAGATTCTGTACTATGCACTTAGTTTCTACACTAGTGGTCATTTGACTAAGACACCACATGGTCTGCTGGGTAGGTACCAACATTTTGGACAAACACTGGTACAAATCTGCCAAATTACAGTGTCAAAACCTAGAACAGGGACTGCCAACATATGACACACGTACCCAAAGTCACACACAAGATCTATTTCATGCCCAAGATATTTTTGCCTGAATTTGCAATAAGATATGGGGGACATATACATGTACATGATCGCAGATTGTGTATGGTTATTACTACTCCTTTATACAAACCAAGAGGTGCACAAGGGGTTATCAGCAGGCCTTTGACAGGCAGTGAATGTTTAAGTACATGGCCAAGTCAGACATGCAGAGTCTGTGCAATTAACAATGGACCCAACTGTACAAACAAGAATCAAATTAGCACAGTTTTGTTCACAGTAAAAAGGAAGCTGTAAAAATCTCCCCGTAACAATCAGTATTCCGGAACTGCTACGTCAGAATGGTTAGCACTAAATTACTCCAGTCATTTCTTTTTTCTGTTGTTTGTGAGTTAATGCTGAATATTTCAATACCAATACACAGAAAAAAGTAACAAGTCACACAAGATGTGACAAATATTTAGACTACTAGAATGAGAACAATATATGACATATACTAACTGAAAGATTCCAAGACCCAATTTGGTTCCTCAACATTTCAACAGCCAAAGAAAGAATTTTTCAAAACTTATGAATTTGGGAAAGCACTCTCAAAAGGCACACAAAACCCTGTCCTAGAAGTTTGCAGTATGAAAAACTCACTACAGCAAACAAAAGAAAAACCAGGCTTAGCAAATTAGTTACAAGAAAATATGGATGGGGAAGCAGAAACCAAAGAACAAATCCTACTAAGGCAATGATGCTATGATGTTTAACAAAATCTGGTGGGCAAGATCAGATGTTTCTTACCAGGCCAGGGCCCTGTCATGGGAAGTGCCACTTTCCCAATGTATGTGAAACAGCACATATGTGACACTGTAAAACTGCTGAATTGCATGTTTGGAATATGATGATGTCATACACAAGGTAGACTTTGACATTTGTTTCTTATCAGTATAATGCTCTCTGGTAACATTCATGAGCAGAAATGTTCGTGCTTCACTGGACACAGTATGGAACAGGTGCAGTGACAGCAGTATACACAATTTCACACAAGGCTTTTGTTTCAGGAAAAATGCAGACTGTGTCAATCACACAAAACATATAAATACCCTCAGCAGGCAAAGTGCAGGATTTTCAGTTTTACAGAATGTGGTACGTAGGTACCACTGCTTTAAATGGCCAATACCAAACTCTATCATCAGAAATGCTCCTGATACAACAATCATGTTATCCTCCCATATTTTTCATACTCCTGTGGGCCACTTTCATGGAGGCTGCCTGACATTTATACACGTCTTGCTTCTTCTTCAGTTATTTTGGTCATTTAACAAAGCTTGTTCAATTTCACACATTCTGCAGTTTTGCCTGTGTAACTGTGAAAGATACACTGCAAAAAAAATGGTAATGTAATGGTAGTGGCACGTTTTTAAGATACCATTAATGGAATGTGCCAAGAGGATCAGAACCACAAAAATCTCAGCACGAATATACAGTCTCTTGGCCAAGCATTAAAGTTTCAACCCACATAACACTACGCAAGTGTTACCATTAAATCAAAGTATACAGCTGGATTTCTTTTTTGTCTCTCCTATCCAAGAATACATACCCCGTGGATCAAACCTCCCAGTTTTCATTGCCCTAACAATAACAACTGGAAGTACAAATCACGGTTCCTCATCATGTAGTGTTCTTTCCCACTTTTTTTAAATCTTAAGTCTGTTTTCCTCGGCACTATGTCTTCAAAATTTGTACTTTATTAAGGTTAAACTTGTGTGACATGAAGCAATGTTTAGGAGGAACCTGCTGCTTTTATACTCAGGGTAGAAGAGTGTCACACCATATTTTACAGACTGGATCTGGTAAACATACATACTTAGAATTTGTGTAACTTTTCCTTCACATCCTATAAACATCTTTACTGCACAGCAGTTAGACATAGGTGTAATTTTAATTATTCTGACAACATACTCAACACTAACAGACTCTACATTTGATACACTGCCACTGAACCTACTACAGTGAAACCACCTGTTGGCCACCTCTGATTCCATTCAAAGCCACCCAACATATTGAAACTGCCTGACACTATGAGAATGTAACTGTGCATTATCACTTGAGCAGATGTACAGTTCAGAGTGTGGAGTCAGGTGGTCGAGTTGGAAAGCTGGTACATAACCTGTCACAAAATAGGGACTTAAACACAGGTATAAATTGCCACTAGAAAACTGAAATGTACTGTCCATACATGTGGAGAAAGGATGGAGACTGGGTGGACAACAGGTAGCTCTCCTACTGAATTGGGGATTTCAACCCATGTAGAGTACAAAGAAAAACCTATACAACTCTTCAGGTCAGCCAGAAGAGGGAAGGTGAACTACACAGACAGCACAGCACTAAATGTGAAACTGTGGCCAAGATTCAAGATAAACTGGTGGCCAATTTATGGAGTAATGACAGTGCATAATACCAAAGAGTGGTTCTGGTTCCATAAAAATGTGGCCAACTGTGACAGGTGACCAGTTTCACAGGCTTTACTGTATTAACCACAGAATCAATAAATAGACTAATAAACATAATGTGGAGATTAAATCACATACTGAATGTAGCGATCAAGTTTGCACTGCCGTTTCATAGCAGAAACGCCCCAGGGTAAAATCTTAGTCCACAGACCAGTTATTATGCCTGAGAGTTTTTGTGGTTTTCCAAGATCCTCCAGGCAAATGCCAGAATATTTCCTAATCACATCAGGCCAACCCTGCTTCCTTCCACAGCCATTCAAATTCATTACTGTATAATCACCTTACCATTCAGCATTATATAGTCTGTTGACTGCACATTGAATGAACAATAAATAACAGAAGATGCTAAAATATTAGTCCAATTTAATGCTAAATGGAGCAGGGTACAGAGGAGCAGACTACTGTGACCACAACTACAAAAAGTCAGTAGTATGGAGACAAGATAACACTTCCTGATCACATGAATAACAGCTGCTGCAGAAAGGTCCTGTACCACCAAGCCTCAGTCATCAATGATTCACATCTCCTGGAATGTTATTCTGCATCATTGGGTTTTGAATGAGTTGTATCTTCATCTTTAGGGTCAGGCAGTCCAATTAGTACCCAACAACACAGCAGAGCATCCCAAATGGCAACACATTTATATATCAGCCCTGATACTGGCTGACCTGAATTAATCCCTCAAAACACGTTCTGGACAGTACCTCAAATTATGCCACAACCACTAGCTTCAACATCATTTCTTATTCACAATTCATTAACCATCACACAATGTGACACTGTAATAAGAGCTTGTGACAGGCACTATGAGATAAACCACATTAAACAGGCCTGTAACGAGTCCTCTCCGTCACGCATCAGCTGTCTTTCAGACAATTCACTGTCTATATGTACGCGCCTTCAATCATCAATGCACATGTATCTGTGTCCATACAACCTGGCTAACACTTAACCAATCATGGCACTGGCAAAGGGACCAAATGGAAAGGGACACACAACACCTACAAAGGGAGTACAAAGAGGGGATAGGTATCACTTGTTTGGATACAATGCATGACCTACACCTTGTAAGGGCATATGATTGGCTACTAGTTCCAAAACTAAAGTAAAACATTTGCATTCAGCTGCAAGGTATCAAATTCACAGTCACTTTAAAACCTCACACATGAAATTGTCATTGCATTATCAGTCTGATGTGTATTCTGAGACACAGAGATATACTCTGCTATTTCTAGACTAACGGTCTGTTATGTTCTTTACAGGATATCATGGTGCAAGTTACTTCTCAATAACTGACAACCACACAGCTGCCCAAGGTAATACCTGCTTTTAATTGTTTGAAACTTTTAATTCATCTAAAAAAACATACAAAAATCAAGTTCCATCCTTCCAGGAAGCACACCATACCTCCACAATAACAACAGACTAATGCCAGTCACATAAATAATTGGTCTAATAAGCACAACAGCATGAAACCAACAAACACACTCTGTGTGTTGAATGAAGTCTTTACTGTTAAAGTAGGCAGTACATACAGAAACCCTGTGCTTTGAGAGGGTTCAGCCCACTGCTGGAAGCTACAGTCAGAACTGCACCAAAAAGTAAACTTAATATTTGTGTAATGCAGAATAATAAGTTTAAAACAACACTTCTAGCAACAACATATTCTTGAAGACAACCAGGGAAAGTCAGATTAAAAAGGACACATGATTTTTGTCTCAATGTTGCAAAACAACACCAACGAAGTGGAGCATGACTCGTTATATGCCACAAATTGCTGGCAGGAAACAAAAAGGAAGATGTGGGATCTAAAAGCAGGGCACAAAAACTGGTTAAATAGTTTCATAGAGCAAAACAGAATGCAGAATAAAATAAAAGAGTGTTGGAACAGGTACATGCCACAACCAAGAATACAACTTTTTGTATATAATTATAACCACAGATAAAATAAAAAGAAGCATGTGAAAGGCTTCTACATCCAGTTATGAAGAAACACTATAAAATCAAGGCGTTATACCACGAATACAACATTAATGCCTTCATTTAACCACTGTGGCCTTGAAAAATGGCCTGCCTTTAATGTCTTTTACAGCACACTGGCTTGCATCCTAAAAGCCCACAGTTATTGCCAAATGGCCTGCCTTGAATGTCTTTTACAGCACATTGGCTTGCATCATAAAAGCACACAGTTATTGCATAACGCCTTAATGACATTTTGCACACTCTACATGATATCTGATGTACATAAAACTGTGACTGGTCTATCAGTTTCAGGTGACCTAACAAATACCCAATGTGAAATTTAATCCATATTCTTGTAATTATATTTGGTATCCATGACTGTCAGCAAAGGAGGTTATGGAAACAATTCAAACACTCATTCCCAGTCTTCATGTGTAATTACACAGAGAAATTTGAACTTCTTAACTTCCTTGTGATTCCTTCCATGAGTTTTAGCTACTACATACTGCTACAGTGACAAGCAAAGCAACCATGTCTTTGGCAAAGAACTTGAGCTTGTAAAGCACAGAGGACGGAATGATTCTGAAATAACAATCCGAAGGACACAGAAACAAGTGGATATGACCTATGCAACAGCAACATTCCCAGCTGCTTCCTTCTGAGAACAAAAGTCACAGCTCAGGGCAGCCAGCAAGTGCAAAAACCATGACACCAATGGGCAGTGCCAACCACTACATTAAAATGCCTGGCTGACTATTCCACATTCTGCATGGGTGGTAAAACCTGGTCCATCATTCACGATATTCATGATCCCTTAACACAGTAACACAAAACATGATGAGATTTTTTTTTATGTTTTCCATCCAGAAGTGTTATAACATATAATACAACAAGCCAGTCGATAACACAACACTTTATTTATATACAAAAATAGTATATTTTGTCAGGGTGACATGTTTCGACCTTATAGGGTCATCCTCAGGCCCTCCAAAAAGACGGATCCATCAGTTTAAGCTACTGGACAATGCAACATGTGTCTGCAAACAAGGAGACCAGACCGTCGACCACCTATTGTACCAGTGCAAACTCCTAGCAAAACAGAGAGGAACCCTGAAGAAAAACATCATCCACCCCGAACACTGGCCAACAAGCAAACATGAGTTAATTACGAAGTTCCAGAAACCATTCATAACCTTTATAGAATCAATAGACTTTGATTTACTATAACAAAGCCGGAATCAAATAAGTTCTGAACAATGTAAAGTGACACAGCGAAGAATGCTTCCTGATGGACAACCAATTATAACTCAGCATGTAGTATTACCTAGTGTAATGGGGCATGCATAATAAAATAATAAAATAATAATAATAATATCCAAGATTTGTTTACGTTTCACTGAAACATAAACACAGCTTGGATCTGTCTTCTTTGAGGGCTTGAGGATGACCTTATAAGGTCGAAACATGTCGCCCTGACAAAATATACTATTTTTGTATAAAAATAAAGTGTTGTGTTATCAACTGACGTGTTGTATTTATATGATGAGATCTGACATTCTCACAGCAGTGAATCATACTTCATCCAGTGCCAATGCTAAGAAAAATGGTACGTAGACGTCCACACCCCTTGTATGCCTTCAAGACATGCAAAGTACCAACTTTACCTGGTTGTGCAAATGCACAGTTTGGTAATCAGAGGAACCTGCTGCATCCACTTCATGGTGGAAGTAATGGGAATGAACTACTCCTATCTTAAGATGAAGGAAGAAGGTTGCTCCTGAACACTTACACCCATCACAAAGCACACACATCACCACATCTTTAAGAACATAATGTTGACTACAATGATCCATATGCAGCACAAATGGCATTAAAAATCTGTACCATGACTTTTAAATTGTCACAGATGAGTGGATATTATTTTATCTTGAGTTTTAATATTTAAAAACAAAGAACAATAGAATAGTTACATAACCCCTCCAACTACATGAAGGCATTCTATTTGGAGAGAATATCTCCTGTGACTGCTGTTTGCCATTGCTCAAGTCCTAGACTTTCTTCCCAACTCTAACACAACTAAATACCTCTCTATACACGCATTCTGTAACTATACTTCAAACAAGCACAGAATGTCTGCCATATGACCATTAATAGTTGACACACAAAGGACATACACAGCTCAAATCTTGGCTACAACTGACTAGTCTCTTTTTATGAAATTCATCCCATTGTGTTATAATTAACTAATTATAAATTATAAATTTCTGTTAAACACAAACAATTTTTTATATATTCATGTAATAATGTATGCTACATGTTTTGGTAATATTTTGAACATTTTCAGGCATTAATATAGGGCCTACATTATCCAAAACCAAGCTGGACATGCATTAAAAGTATTTGTAATTTCTGAGATCTCACAAATTTTACAAATGTCATTATAATGTACCATTATGTGTTAATTATGTTTTATATATCTTTTTGTTGTATTATTCAAGGCATACCACATTATTTCTCAAGTTGTTAAAATTATGTACAACTTGTTCTGTATTGAACTGCCTAGTGTAATATATATATATATATATATATATATATATGCGTTGTCTTGATTTCGATGATTTCAAACCATATCTGTAACATATAAAGTATACAGCATAAATATCTAAAAAAGAAACACAAAAATGTATACAGAAAACGTGCATCATTTTAACAATTTCAAAAATAATGTGTATGCCTCTAATAACACAACAAAAATATACACATGACATAAACACAAAATGCTACATTATAAAGACACTTGTAAAATTTGTGAAATCTCAGAAATTACAAAAAACTTTTAATATGTATCCACCTTGGTTTTAGATAATGTATACTATGCCTGAAAATGGTCAAAATATTTCCACATGTACCATACATTATTACATAAATATAAAAAATTGTTGTGTTTAATGGAAATTTGTAATTTATTAGTTGACTACAGCATGTTTTTAACTTTCCCAACACCATCACACCATCCAATATTAACATACTTTCTTTGTTAATAAAGCCCCAATAACCTAAATCTTCAGAACCTTACTGACTACCCAACATTCGGTACTCAAAGCAAAATGAAGATTTAGGATGCTGTTTTCTCAGTTTCACAAGAAATTTGTTGTTTACTCATTATTCAATTTTTTATTTCACATTATCACGGCACTTTAAGAATAACTGCAGCAAATCAGAAAAACCATTTACAGAAAAGAAATATTACTCTACATTACGTCAAGGGGTAACTAGTAAATACATACTTTGGTGATCAACAGTCATGGCCATGAAATTTATCAGTCACCGCATTTAAGTGTCACACTTCGTAATCTGAATGGCACATGTGCAGCAACGTGCACAACATACCCTAAACTAAGAAAGAGTTGTGCGGACTCATGGATGCACAGAGGAATGTCCAGACATACATGCGAAAAGATCAACCAAAATTAATACATTACAAGTGTTGTCAATAACTACCTGTTCATTACAGAACTACACAGACATGAACTATGCAATTCCCTTAAAAAGCTACAATAAAATTTAATCGCTAAATACAAATAAATCCTGACTTAAGCCCCAAGTCTTCTGTAATACACGCGCAAGGTAACCATTAATTCTGAAACAGTGTCTCCTTTTACAAATATATATATATATATATATATATATATGAGAAGCAAACAACAACGCAACAAACAAACTTACCACACATAAAATTTGTGTCTGCAAACTGACACGTCGTTACGTATGACATGCATACACAGCCGTGTAAAAAAATCATACTTTCTCCACACCTAACCATGCATAATGGACACATCGGTACGACAGGGAAAATGTGACCTCACTTTAACCTATTCACCTCGTTCTTTCTTTTTGTTATGTGCACCCTTGGCCCACATATTCCCGCCTACCACAAGTAATGACAGCATGATACACCCGTATCAAATATCAACAAATACGTTAACATGCTTTATTTCCAAACATGCAACTAACCTTCATTCACACGTCCTGGTTTGGGCAACGTGTCCCTACTAGCCTGGGCAGCTTCAGCCATGTCTCCCAATCCTCGTATTTCACACTGCATTGTAACTTTTCATTTAGTGTGGTAAACATTACAAACCATTCGCAAATCACCAGCAACGTTTCGTCTTGCTACAAAACTTATTCAATATACGCTCTTTGTTTCTACATAACTCACAACCAACAGACCATGACAACTTCCGCTACTGTAAACTCTCAGCCCCACAGATCACACCCCTCAACCTACATACATGATCTGTGGCTGACATTCACATTGTACGATCACCGTACGGACGAGCAACTAGATAACCTGTGCGGACAAGCGGCTGTTGACACGATGATAGCCGAATTCTCTTACGTGCTCTGCCGAATACATTATATCACCGTACCACGGACCGTACCACCATCACCCACCCGTCTCAAATTCCAAGATGGTGATGTGTTTTTGTCATCCAAACGTCAAATGTTCATATCGATTGTCGTGCCATCTGTAGAGTAAATCCGTCAATCCAAACTAAACAAACGTACCGTTGTTTCTTATACAATAAACAAAGTAGTATTTGCAACAGAAATATACAGTGAAGTAGGAACAGTTGTAGTTTAACTCTAGGTGTGAAAGTGCACTATTATGTTGTGATTTCATTAGAGGTCACACGCTCGTAGTGTTGAGCACTACAACAGGGGGTTTGATGTTTTGGGTGGATTGTTTAACATCGTCTTCGAGTTTTCTTTAGCACAGTTTACTTTTCATCCATAATTACACGAGCACCCCTATTGTGTCCACGTAGAGTATTCAACAAGACAGCGAGTACATACTGTTTCGTTAAGATTTGTATCAGAGGAGGTTAAGTTCTACTAGACTTCGGTTCAGAGGAGGTTAGGTTCTACTAGACTTCGGTTCAGAGGAGGTTAAGTTCTGCAGGTTCGTTCTTCAGTTTTAATTGGGCCATGTCTTTGGCGGATGAATTACTTGCGGATTTGGAAGAGCAGGATCAGGATGATATCAAAGAACAGTATATGGAGAGTGCAATGGCACTTGATATTAAACCAAATCCAACGGTCGTTCCGATGGAAGAAGACATAAAAATTACATCAATACGTGAAATTGCAACGCTTCGAGATTCCGAACGATTACGGAATATAATGGATCAAATCGATGATTACAGGGCAAAACCTCGCAAAGCGGAAGACATTGTTGGCCCAGTTGAAGCAGATCCAGAATATCAGTTAATTGTAGAGGCAAACAATGTAGCTGTGGATATTGACAATGAAATAGCTGTGATTCATAGATTTACTCGGGACAAGTACTTGAAACGTTTCCCAGAACTTGAATCATTGGTTGTTGGACCACTGGAGTATGTCATGACGGTTAAAGAATTGGGCAATGATTTGGATAAGGCAAAGAATAATGAAGCCTTACAGCAAATTTTAACACAAGCTACAATTATGGTTGTCTCAGTTACTGCATCAACAACACAAGGTCAGCTACTGACTGACCAGGAGAAAGAAGATATATATGAAGCTTGTGATATGGCTATTGAACTCAACAATTTTAAGCAGAAGATATATGATTATGTGGAAAGCAGAATGGCTTTCATTGCACCTAACCTGTCAATCATTGTAGGAGCATCCACTGCAGCCAAAATTATGGGTGTTGCTGGAGGATTAACTAAACTATCCAAAATACCAGCTTGTAATGTTATGGTGCTTGGAGCACAAAAGAAAACTTTGTCTGGCTTCTCCCAGGTAAGTTGTACACATGGCTGTTCAGAACTATATATCTGTATGTCATTACAGTGAGGCCATCACAGGTTCTATATTGACCTAGGCACCACCCCCAGGCTGTACTCTTAGACTGGCCACAAAACCTTACCAATTGACACACTGTTGCCATGTAACATAAGAACTAACATAAGCAGTACTGTTGCCTGTGTAATGCTCTCCTGAGTCTCCATTCTTGAATTGAACAGCTCTTCTAATTGTAATATAATGGTGTACTCTGCTTTGCTAGTGACTTGTCACAATGAAGAATTTTAACTTGTGTTTTCACACCACAGGTCACAATGTTGCCTCACACTGGCTTCATCTACTACTCTGACATTGTCCAGGACACACCTCCTGATCTACGACGCAAGGCAGCTCGCTTAGTTGCCGCCAAGAGCACGCTGGCTGCCCGTGTTGATGCATGCCATGAAAGCTCTGATGGTCATGTGGGACAGATGTTTCGAGAAGAAATTGAGAAGAAGCTAGACAAACTGACTGAACCTCCACCAGTTAAATTTGTAAAACCCCTGCCAAAACCAATTGATGCAGGAAGGAAGAAGCGTGGAGGAAAGCGGGTTCGAAAGATGAAGGAACGCTATGCTATGACAGAGTTTCGTAAGCAGGCAAACCGGCTGAACTTTGCAGATATAGAAGATGATGCATATCAGGAGGATTTGGGATACACAAGAGGGACCATTGGCAAGACTGGAACAGGTCGAATACGACTGCCACAGATTGATGAGAAGACAAAGGTATGTATGTTACTGGTTACCTGCTCTTCTTACTTTGAAGTTAAAGATATGATTAAATTCAGAATGTGGAAGTAAGTCACACTGATAATGGTGTAACTGAACCACATTGCTGGAAATTGAATTGCCTGTCGCAGTTAAAGTTCCTAACTGCAAGCATACCTATGGTTCCCAGTTGGCCTGATTACCATTATGGTAAATATATTGAGCATGGGATTGAGGTGGCTTGTCTAGGGTCAGTGGGGGTCATGAGATCTCAGTAATAAAGTATGCACTCAATTGTAATGATGATAAATGAAGCACAATACATACAGGCTATAGAATGGACAACTTTTCTGCACTGTGATTATGTGGCAGTAAGCATTTTGCAGTTTAAGTCACAAGTCAACACATATAAATATGTAACCCTGATTTTATGACAGTACTGGCTGGCAACATTATTTACATACATTTATACTTTAATTGTTCAATGTCATGTTGGTGTCTAAGTTACCCTGTAGGTAAGATATAATTCAGCCTTGTCTCCATTTTGTAACTTGAGGTGTGGAGTAGTGCACATTTGCTTCTGCCCGGCCCGCTACTTTAGGTGCACATGAAGTAGTGTCACATGCCAAGGTTTAGCACTTTTTCAGAGTGATGATGCTTTCGAGTTTGTTTTAGAATAATGAGCTTTCACTGGTCAGTTGTTAGTGTTAATTATTTAACCTCTTGACTGAACAACCAGTTTCAGAATGAATAACTGTCTTCCTAGTGGTTGAGCAAACGAGAATACAAGTATGTGAAGGTGCTACTGGATGTCAGTGGCAGCAAGCCATCTACATATCTCAGATGAACAATGCCCTCACAGTGGAAGAATTATAACTGTTTAGCTGTCATTTCTTATTTTGAACTCTGACAAGTAACAGAACAAGAGTCTGAAAACAAAGGGTACTCTCCTCCCCTACAAAAAACAGAGGCATGTGGTCTTGGCTTTATCTCAAGGCAACAGGCTAGCCCATGATACATGAACCTGCCATGCTACAGTAGGGATGACAGCTTGCAAAGCTCACACTCTCTACCTACTCTTGTATTCCCCCTCCAGTCCCCCTGTCTGATGTCAGTGAACCCAAAGTGCTTGTCAGTATCAAATATTATCCTTACCAACACCCGTGAGAACAGAATGGCTAGACTTCAGCATAATGCAGGAAATCTGCTGGTATAGAGATGCAGAGGGAGTTGATCCTTGTAACTTTTTTTTGGTGGCTTAAACAGTTCAGACAATTTGTGGGGCTTCATTTAAATGTACCAAGGGTGGTGTTAGAGGTGCATCAGATATACAGGAAATTAACTAGGTTCTGAAAACTAAGCCTGCAGATGATCAGCTGATACAGAAGAATTAACATCAGTTGTCTGAGATCAAACATGATGGCTTTTCATAAGAACCAGAAGTTCTGTGAAGTTATATGTGATACCTGCTTTCTTTTATAAACTTTTCTTTGTACAGAGGCTTTAGTAGGATTTATATACCAATGCATATTCATGTGTTCATCATGCCTGACCAAGAGTTCAGCAGCAAGATTTCTAACATTCAGAAAATACAATCAGGGGGCTTGCTTCCCTGTGTGTGTGTGTGTGTGTGTGTGTGTTTTTATTTTCCACCCACACTCTAAAGAAAAATGATGTAATACTACCTCAAACTAGGCCATGATGTTTTTCAAACTTCCTTCGCAGTTCCATATTCAATGATAATCCCACCACTCACTCTTACAGTTTGAGCTAGTGACAGTTTTGTTAAATAAACCACAAATAAACTTTTTCAGCTCTATTCCAGCCATGTTTCACTGTCCATGTAACTACAATTACCTGAATGGGCAATGTCCCACAGCCATCATATAGGGTCCTTAATTCAACTGGCCCATATCATTGGTCACTTCCTGTCAGCTTGCTTATCACAATGAACTGGTCAGGCTCACTGACCTGACAGCACCCATGCTGTTACAGAGAGGCTGTTCTTGTCAGTTCTGAGTCACAGTGGGAATATGATTGGAATGTTGTGTGTTCCTGTACAATATATGTGCTAAATACAGATCCTACAAGAGTGTCAAATTCAGATGAAAGTTTGCTGACGTGTACTTGTACCAAACACATTGACAGCTTAAAAATACAGTATAGTGTAGTCAGTATAGCAACTAGCTGTGGGCTGGATGGTTTGGGGTTTGAATCCTGGTGGGAGTAAGAGAGTTCCTGTTCTCCAAAACTGACCAGACTGGCTCTGGGGCCACCCAGTCTCCTATTTAATGGGTACTGGGGTTATTTCCTGGCAGTGAAGCAGTCCAGGTGTGAAGCTGACAAACCCCCCACTTAGTTTCAAGATTAAGATTGAGTGGCACTGTACCTCTACTTTCCACATATGACTTTATGGTGTGGACAGGGACAAATTTACCTTTACCTTTTACTAAAGATCCTACCATCATAGCACAAGATATCATTCAATTAAAACTCATATCCTCATAACATTTGGGGTATTACTATATATGTTATCCATTTACATGCCCCACAAGTAACAAAATGCACAAGAATTACTACACATTTTTCTTCCTGAGACCTTAAATTTACACATATGTTGCATACATATTCTGACACCATTTGTACTCTGATAGTATGACTTTTAATTAAATTCTGTGCATTGTTTACAGGTGTTATTGGTTACAGATGAATAAACAGGGGACTGTTGTTTCCATATTTGTTGGATCTGAACTTGTATATGATTTTTACTCGTCAGGCATTTACAGGATGGAATGTATAGTAATAACTGTTGCAATGAAGGTGATCTGAAAAAAAGCATTCAGAATATAGTGATTCAATTTCACCAGCAGAACTTTGGTGTACTGTGAACATGTTTGTTGCATGTGTCATGTGTCTGTGGGCCAGAGGAGACCACTTGGAGCACCTTGTTTGAATGTGGTGATTATAACATTAAATGCAGTGTGCTGAACCAAAATTTCCAACACCTTCTTTCAACATAGTGTGTAAAAACCTAATATTAATTTGCAGTGCATTAATCTTAAAGGTATGGACGTTATCTTGTGGCAGATTTAAATAGTGGTAACTGCTGCTCTGCCTGCCTTCATGTGAAACAGTCTGTATAACAATCATTGATATGGGTGAGCTGAACTAAGGAACCTGCATTATGGTTACGGGTTAATTTGAATTCCCAATCTTATGCGCTGTCTAGTTCATTAAGCATATAGCAAGGGATATTTAATTGTATGATATTCTGCTATGTTAAGTGTGGCAAAGGGTTAAATAACTTAAAAATGACTGAGAAGTTTAATGGAGCTTATGTTGTTAGTGCTTACCTCATACCACTGCTTCTGACATGTTTTTTTTTCCCCCCCTGATAGGTCCGCATTTCAAAGACTCTTCAGAAAAATCTGCAAAAACAGCAGCAAGTTTGGGGTGGCAGTACAACAGTGAAGAAACAAGTTTCTGGAACAGCATCCAGTGTGGCATTCACTCCTCTACAAGGATTGGAAATAGTTAACCCACAAGCTGCTGAGAAGAAAGTGAATGAAGCTAATGCCAAATACTTTTCTAACACATCTGGTTTCCTCAAACTGCAGAAAGCATAATAAAAGGACTGTACAGGACGGTGACTTTGTAGACCATGTCCTAGGACTGGAGTATGTGCTGCATTTAACATCTTTAAGAGAAAGCATTTCTGTGTCGCTGTTTTGACTGGATACATACTTGTGGACTATGTGAATGTGCCACTTTCTACACAAAGTTGAATAAATCCTTTTTGTGCATACACTACATCGGAGAGTTTTTAGTGTCACTAGAGTAAACCGCATAGAGTAGATGACATTGTTGCTGCATTTAGACCAACAACACCAGATGCACTGCACTCCTCAGGCCCATGTTAAAAAAAAAAAGTGCAAATATTTTATGTTGGGAATAAATTGTGCAGTCTTGATAAATATAAACACTGGAACACAGACCATTTGACAAGAAACACATCTCTATCACTCTAAATATGGATACTGTAATAGACTGAATATCACAGATGTGGGGTAGCACACCTGCTTAGTATTCAGGAGGTCTCAGGTTCAAATCTCAACTGGAGATCAGCTACCCTGGCTTATGTTTTCCATGGTTTTCATCAGTCTTTACAGGCAAATGTGATGACAGTATCTCAAATTAAGCATTCACCTGATCCTTCTCCGTCCTTTCCAACTCACACGCTGGTCATTTTAACCCTTCAGTGTCACTGGTCTTTACATTCCAACTACTGTCCAGGATGGAAGATTTAAAATTTGTAATACCCTTAAATGTACTGATAGTGTACATGCACTGAGGCTGGCAGCATACGGGAAATTAAAAAGTTCATCCAGTGTGCCAGTGCTGACAGTGAAGTGTTAAAATTTAATGCTGTATAGTCTGAACAACTCACAACTTCAGATAAAAAATAATAAACTGAAAAAAATCATTATGTTCTAATAAACGTGACATGATAATATTGATGCACCCAAGTATCTCTTTTGTAACAGAATTAGATAGTTCAAGGAAAGCTTACTGTATTCTGAGGTGTGATTCTATACAGTCTGGCAGAAATTTACCAACATTTCTGATGAAGATGGAGGCAGTACTTTTCTCCACAATGATGGTAACAGCCTCCCAGCCTACATGGTGTCACACATTACAACACAGGAATCCTCAAAGTCACTGCTGTGAAAACCTCAAATCTTACATGGTTAATTCAGCAGTACTAGCATAAGTGTTACTGCACACATTCCAGAGCCAGTTCTGTTCAGAAACACTCATAACGACCATTGCCAAAATCCATTTTAATATTGTTCTCTCCCACTTTATTTCTCCAGTAGCTGCTTCCCAACAGGTTTCTGTATTAATTTTGTTTTCTTCAGCTGAGCTACATACCCGGCCTCTCACAGTGGTTTTGATAAAAGAAGTGACATATCAGTCATACACTTTTCCAAGTGAATATTTTTACTGTCAGACTTGTCTTACAAGGCTACCCGCAGTGGGGATCTCATTCTTCTGTGTTTGAGTTCTTGAAACTCTGACATGAAATTCCACTTGCTAATATTTCATAACTTTAAGTTCCAATTCCTAAGAGGCAGAATTCATAATGCCATGCTATAATAACAGTTACATTAATGGCATCACAAGTCATACTGTATCTTGACTCAGATGTTTTTACATTGAACTTGAAGCCAAGTCATGGAATACTGACATATTACTTGGTCTAAAATCAGATTTGTACTAACTGAGAAACATAAGTTACATTCATATTAATCAGGAAACTCCAAACAGAATGTACCAGTAGTCCAATATTAATTATATTCTTGACATACAGTGACAGATAGTATTATAAATGGTTCTGATTGAAGGAGTGAATTCATTTACAAATTAAAAAAAGAAGTCTGTGCATATGCCACAAGGGCATATTTCATTAGAGGAGGTGGCATCAGCTTCACAGACCATTAGCCTTACCACAAGGGAAAGAGCCTTTGAATCCAACTAGATAGGAGGCTGGGTAGGCCCTAGAGCAGGTTTGAATGCTACAGAGAAAAGTAGAATCCTTTGTCCCTACCAGGAATCAAACCACAATTCCCAGCTCATTCCCTAGTCACTATACTATGTTATCCCAGATGCACCATTTCCAAACAATTTTTGACACATCTGCATCATAAGATAAACAAGTGTTGGCTCAGTTCTTCATTTAGGAAAGAATTCTACTCCCCACACTAATGTCCACAATATACACCATGAAACCTATCCACACATCTGTAATTGCTCCACAACAGCCTACCTACAGTTATGTAACACACAAGGCATACTAAACACTGTCCCTTACTTGATAAGCCTACAATATGTACACAGTATATCAGTTACTGTTTGATATTTGTGGAAAAGTAAGGAGGTGAGAGAGAATACTAAGAATGAATGCAAACGAAGATGTTTGCATTCATTTACTCTGATTTTTCACTAGTCACTGATGAACAGGTAAGTGTGTCCAACCCCGATCACATGTGGTTGGACCCTGTCCATCGGTACGTTTATCCTTGACACATTGTCTTTTAGAAACTGGTTTTTTGTCTTAAGGCAAAGGGAAACAAACCTATAGGTGTGTTAGAGCCACTTTTAATCACTGGATTGATGATGGGTGCAATTGATAAGGTCAGGATATTGAAACCAAATGAAGCATGCAGAAAACTGGTGATTGAGACTTTTTAAGAACTCAAATGAGGTAACAGCAATGGCAGCTGTACATTGCTTCTCCATCAGAACCTAGCAGCAGGCATACAAGAACATTCAGAACAAAAATCCAGTTCTGAATTGGTGTAATAAAGCACGATGCACAGGAAATTTAATCTTTTGGAGGCATGCTGGGAACAAATCCACACCTTATGATTACAGATTACACCTTACTCAAACAGACATTAAAGATATTTTTGACAATTAACTATTCAAAGTTATGCAAAATGAAGTAAACTTGAACATGTCAGCAGGCAAGGCAGTTCAAGAGCATATGCTTTAGACATGTGTTTAGGAGGTGCTGGTCCAAATCTCAATTGGGAGAAAGACCAACGTTTTCCACAGTCCCTCCAGGGAAGGCTGTGGAACAGAACTCTGTACTAATTCAAAACCAGGTAGATAAAGTGGGAGAAGCTGCTTGTACACATATTTTATCTAAACGAAGGCCACAACTACTTCCTTCTGAAACCTTGCCAGTTTATTACTTAGTTATCATTACACAATTTTATGCATAGAGTGTGAGCTAATGTCTAGAAAACCTGGGTTTGATTCCCAGCAGGGGCAGAGATTTTTCTCATATCCATTGTGTTATGACCTGCTTTGAGGTCCACCATAACAAGTACTTGGGACTCTTTCCTGGGGATATTGCAGAAGCCTGGTCATGAAGCTGATCACTCACCTCCACCTCGTGATGAAGCTATACTTCTACATCGCATGTCTTCAGGATGCAATGCTTAATTAAGCACAACAACAGCTTAGTCAAAAATGATCTGGAAGAAAGTGACCGTGGGCTGATTTGAATTATTTTATATTAAATGTCTGAAAGGAATGAAAAAAAAAAATCCTCAGTGTGGATGGGAAGTTTCTGGGGGAAGATCTGAAGCCAGGATGTCCAAATGCTCACCTGGAGTCACACACACTTGACCAAAACATTTGGTATGACCTAATGGAGAAATTTATAATTGGCAATAAGGCTACCCAAGTAAGAGAAGGGCATTCAATGTCATATAGGAATTAAATGCTGTTAACTCCTTTTATGCTAAAAGTGTGCTGTAATCTTGAGCAAATATACAGAAGCAACAACAAACAGATAACAGACACACTTATCATGTTGATTAGATTGCCTGCCTGAGCACCATGTGGCACACACACATTAATTTCTTTAGTTCTCTCAAGATGGGTTCTTACCTGGCATTTATTCTGTTGTTGTTTTGTCTGTCTACTGCTGGAGGAAGCACACGTGAACACAATGCTGAAGGAAGTGCAGGTGCAAGCAATGTTGAAACAAGCAAGCCTGATGTCAAAGCAGACGGAAACACCCCAAATGTCAATACAGAAGATAGAATCCCTGAGGCCAGTGTGGAAGATGACACACCTGAAGTCCATGGAGAAAGACACACACCTGAAGAAACTGTAGGAAAAAATATACCTGAAGTTAATATCAATAAAAACACTCCAGAAGTCAGCGTGGAAGGTGGCACACCTGACATTAGTGTAAAAACTACACCTGAAGAAAGTACTGGAAAAGACACACATGATACCACTACAGAAGAAAGTAATCCTGAAATTGGTGAGGAAGGAATTATACCTGAGGTCACTAGAGAAGAAAATGATCCTGTAGTCAGCACAGTGGAAGGGAAGCTTCGGGGCACAATCCTCCGCACTCATAAGGGGAAAGTCATCTATGCATTCCTTGGAATTCCATATGCTAGTCCCCCAACTGGCAAATTGAGGTTTATGGTAGGTCATGCTCAAATAATACACATGGTACAATTTTTAGCTTTATTTCTACAATGATATGTAACCATACAACTTGTGTATCTTGGCATGAAATATGCTTTGCTGGTGGTCATTCCATAGTAATTTGTGTTTATATCCCTTTTCTTCATCACCTTCATGTTACCAAAGTTAGACAGCTCTGGTCTTCTCAACCCTGGATCTCCTCATACTGTCTGCTTTCAGTTCATAATTTGTGGCTTTCCCAACTCCTCAGCAGCCCTATTATGCTATGCTACCTCTTTGCCTACTGAACCTCCCAACCATTGGCTAATGAAGCCCATTCACTAGGTATAAACTAGCAGCTTGTGAGGCTAAATGGTCAGCTGTATCTGTTGCTGAGATTTAGAACATGTGGAGCTTTTCTGCATGCTCTATATATGCCTTCATTCATAAAATATGTCTTTTCTTACATAGCAAAATCAAGTGCAAGCCATTAAACTGTGATACAAAATATCTTTCTTCTTAGACTCCACAGCCAGTTGAACGCTGGGATGGGGTGCGAACTGCTGCAGTGGAGGGCCAGAATTGCCCTCAGCTGATCTACCCAGAGCGCACGTATGAAGGTTCAGAGGACTGTCTGTACCTGAATGTTTACACCACAATGGTAAGCCCTGAGGTGACATAATCTTGTATTCTTGTGTTGTGGTGTTCTGTGTGTGTGTCTCATTTGAAATTACAATCTGAATTATTGACAGCATTGTCAAATATACTTACTTACTTACTTACTCCATGGTGCAGAGTCCTTCTTGAGAAGCTAACTGGTTTGCAGCTAGTCAAGAAATTCTTCGCATTTCACAGAACCTGCAGGTTCATTACCGCACTCACAAGCGTCCGCCTCCTGTCCCTATCCTGGGCTAGCCCAATCCAGTCCCACCTCCTGGAGATCCATCCCAATATTATCCACCCATCTATGCCTAGGTCTCCCCAGTGGTATCTTTCCCTCCAGTTTCCCCACCAAGACCCTATACACCCCCCTCTCCTCACCCATACACGCCACATGCCCAGCCCATCTCATTCTTCTCGATTTTATCACCCGCACAATATTGGGTGAGGGGTACAGATCATTTAGCTCCTCGTT
>Ga0123355_10002919_pt1 | contig 24292 bp, 10 predicted proteins | sample TergutEmb28metaG_3_FD_89872 | JGI IMG/M metagenome (GOLD analysis project Ga0123355, IMG submission 89872) | Embiratermes neotenicus P1 segment gut microbial communities from Petit-Saut dam, French Guiana - Emb289 P1 | ecosystem: Host-associated > Arthropoda: Insects > Digestive system > Gut ... | reverse complement strand
CCAACACACATCGAACCAGATACAACCCATGAAGTAACTCAACGAATTAGTCGCAAGCTCCTGAGGATGGATGTATTAACATCCGAAACGTGTTGCGCACTGAATAAAGTAATAATAAAACAAATGGCATCAAGTTGGTCTCTCTTTACTCAACTATCAAGATGATGTACAGTCCAATAAACATAAGATTAACCAAAATCTTGTGTATAAGTGGGTAACTCTCAACGCTCAGACAGGAAGATTTCTTGTAGTGACAGGACAAAGTGACCTACTTCACTTCGCGACGAAATCTTTAACCAAACGGACTTGTCCATCTGCGTGAACATGCCAGTGTCCTTGTCACAAATTTTTGCGCGAAACTTGTAGAAGGCGGTGGCGTCACCGCTACAGCAACATTTCCAATGTAGCAAGTTATTTAATTCTTTCATTTGCGGTGGATGTCAAAGACTACGTCATAAGAAGTTTCTTTACTTCGATCTGCCGAACTAACTGTTAAGCAAAACCGTTCACTCGCTCTTGCCCACTGCATTCATCGCGCTACACTGCAGCAGCCCATCATAAACCCTGGCAAAGCAAATGACTAATTGCGCATCCTATTCCAGTGCCAAGACAAAATTTTCTCTTTCATTTCTCAAATTTGGAACTGGACTGAATGGCCCAGGATAGGATCAGAACCCGTCATGAGAAACGTCACTGTTCAGCGAGTTCCGTGGAACAAATTTCATGACCATCTAATATTCTTTTGTCTTCAAGACAAAATCGTGGCTTGCACTTGAGTTTGGTAGAGTTCCTTACTTGGTCTTTCAACGTGCCACTTTTAATCTTTCCACGCCTGCCTCGGAGCAACATACAGAACTTAATACCTCATACGATGCCGACCTCAGTACACCGTAAACTCTTGAATCCACATAAGGCTACGACAAATTAAAAACGTCTTCGTCCTGCCCAACAGCTGGAATTTAAACCACAACGTAACTAAATTGTTCAATTCGTCATTTTTTCACCCCGATCAACATGCTTACTCTTTTTTTTTTTTTGCAGCCAAACGCCATAACCTTAATAAGCATTTCAGGACATTTCCCATTAAATTCGTAAGTCCGAAGAAAACATGACAGACATATACGCTGGAGATATGAGTAACTGCTCTCTTGAACGCAATTAAATTCGTCTACGCAATACGGCTCAAGCTGTACCAACTCAGCCTTTATTCGGAGAAGATAATCTTGAATAAGTACTTTGTAGTTTATCTTAGGCCTGGAATACAAACGCCTAAATAATAACTTAAATTACGACACAGCGGCTTCCTTTTACATTCATTTCATTATTCAACATCATCCATCTCTCATCACTTCATAGTCGAACTCCTCACAGCGAAGTTAAAGAGACTAGAATGCAAATACAGCTGCTACAGTTCATGTTAAAGCTGGCACCTGAGGCTAATTTTTAATTTTATTTACGGAAGATAAATGAGTTTAGAGCTCTATTGGTTTCCCCCTGTTTCGGAGTGTCAGGTTTATTAAATAGTGATTTATTTTTGGGCCTGTTATTACATGGGCGAATATAAAGTCATAATTAACGAATCCCTACTTACTTACTTACTTACTCACTCACTTACTCACTCACTCACTCACTCACTCACTCACTCCATGCAAAAGAGCCCTTCTTCAGAAGCCAACAAGTTCTCAGCTAGACAAGAAATTACCCACATTTTATGGAACACGAAAGTTCATTACCACATTCACAAGTGCCCGCCACCTGTCCCTATTATGAGCCAGATCAATCCAGTCCATGATCTGCCGTCCCACTGCCTGAAGATCCGTCCTAATATTATCTTTCCATCTACGCCTGGGTCTTCCAAGTGGCCTTTTTCCATCGGGTTTCCCCACTAAAACCCTGTATACATCTTTCCTCTCCAACATAGATGCTACATTATCCGCCCATCTCATTCTTCTCGATTTGATCATCTGAATAATATTTGGCGGGGAGTACATGTCACGAAGCTCCTCATTACGTAGTTTTCTTCACTCCCCTGTTACCTCGTCCCTCTTAGGCCCAAATATTCTCCTCAACACCCTATTCTCAAACAACCTCAGCCTACGTTCCTCCCTCAAGGTGAGCGACCAAATTCCACACCCATACAAAACAACTTGCAAAATTATAGTTCTCTATATCTTAACTTTTGTAACTTTGGATAGTAAACTGGAAGACAAAAGATTCTGCGCCGAATGATAGCAAGCATGCCCAGACTTCAATCTGCTCTTAATATCTTCCTGAATAGAATTTTGAATTTTTAAAGCCGTTTTCAAATATTTGAACTCTTCCAACCTTTCAAAAAATTATTATCAAACTTTATATTCTTACATCGTTCTGCATTCAGATCTCTAGAAATAACCATATACTTCGTTTCGTCAGTATTTAGTTCCAGCCCAATATCGTGACTAGCAACTACTAAGGCTTCTGTGATTTTCTTTATAGTACGTAAACTTCCGCTCAACGTATTAACATCATCAGCATAAACCAAAGCCTGATCAGTGCCTTTTAATTTCAAAACATTCTGGTTTACCTGAGCCCTCCTAATGGCGTATTCTAAAACAAAGTTCAAAAACAATCGCAATAAAGCACCTCCTTTTCTCAAACCATTCTTTAAAGGAAACATATCAAACAGATATTTGTCTGCCCGGTCTCTGCTACGGGTTTCATTCAGACACATTTTTATTAGCCTTACCAGTTTCATGGGGATACCAAAATCAAAGAAAATATTATAAAAGACCCCCCCCCCCCACCTAAATGAATCATAAGATTTCTGGAAGTGTATAAATAGCTAATGCACTACTTCATTGTATTCCCATTTTTCCTCACGTATTTGACGACTGAAGAATCCTTAATCATTGATGATTCTTTTTGTAACTACATAATGCTTCTTCTGATAGCAATTACAATTTAAAAACGCTACTAATCAATTCCGTAAGATAGAATTAACCTTCAGAAGCTACCAGTCATTCAGTTTATAAAGAAATCCATCGTCTTTAATGAAACATGAATATTCATCGCCATTTTCACAACAGTATGACAGTGGTCCTTCATCTGTCTCAGGCAAATCTACTCCACAATCTAACAAATTATATTTTAAGTGTATTTCTAATATTATCTTTCCGCCTAAACCTACGTTCCGTATTTTTTTCTCCCTTTCATTTACTAACCAAAACTTTGCATTAATTTCTCACTCCAACCATGCGTGTTATGTGCCCCTCTCATGTAGTCCTACTTTATTTTATCCCCGTAGCCACGAGTATATTTGGCTTAAAGTACAAATTATAAAACCCCTCGTTAATGAAGTTCCCAAACTCCCTGTTAGCTTCCTTTACGTTCCAGTATTGTCAATGCTTTGTTCCTTCATATGGGAGTCAAAGTTGGAGACTATATTTTAAAATTTATACTTCTAGACAAGTGACAGGAAGACATATATATATATACATATATATATATATATACATACACGAGTATATATATAACTTATTCAGGGAAACTCCACAGCGGAAGCTCTCTTTTCGTTACAGCTGCAGTTACAACTCAACTTCCAAATCTTCAAATAAAATTGACTTTTACTTGAGCTAATTCTCCTTAGCATGTTTGAAAGATGAGGCAAACCTGCAAGCGTTTTTTACCATGATCGTGAACAAAGCTGAGCGTGGCCTTGAAGCTCCGGTCGCTTTACTTTCATAACCAGTGCGTAGGACGCTGGGTGGGATCTAAAGCCAGTGTAGGTTTAGTAGCATGATTGCAGGTGTTGACACTTCATTCGAAATTGCATAACAGTGTTATATCTTGCATACGGGCAAAAACAGAAAGTGTTCCTACCATAAATTTTATTATCAATTTTGTGATCAGCTTATCGGAGTAAAATCCAGCTAATTTCTTTCACTTCATTCAACAAAGACGATAATTTCTTATTCTAATCGCTAGACTCGCAAATAATAGTTCTGAAAACAAAGAATATTTCTTCTAATTTCTTCCTAACTTAGAACTGGCACACACTTCAAAAAATTATGTTTTTAAATACTTTTTATTTATTGTCAGTTTTTCGTGCAGTAATTTCTTTGTTAATACTTTAATTTATGTACTTTGTAGTATTATTCTTTCAATAAACCGGAGTTTTATTATACTGTAAAGTGTATTCAAACCAAACACACGTACAGTAAATGTTGCCAGAAGTTTCGTTAAATGGGCTGTGCCAACCGCCTACATCATCTGCCATATGATTGCTTTCGTCGTGAGAAATTCGCACATTTTCAATTAAGCACATCTTCCTCCGGGCACAGTTCTGTGAAATAGTCATTAAACTGCTGAAGGTCTGTGGTTTGAATTTTCGTTTCCATTATGTGCAGCCACCCCTCATGCTGCCAAAGTGCACACACGTCACCGTATTTGGAAACTTCTTCCTCGTTATACCACCTTGACAAACCAAATTCTTGAACCTTTCTCTACAATCACTACTACACGTAAAATTTGTATTCTTTCAATCGTATGCACATAAATTGTCTTTTTAATAACATTTTATCTAAATATGCCTTACCAATTCTAGAAGAAAAAATGTAAAATTCAAATGTGTTTATTCTGAAGAATATGTTACAAATTTCTTCATGACCATCCGGTAGCAAAGCGTATAACCGACCAATGTGTGTTATATGGCGATCCCAGTGGCCGTGCGGTCTAAGGTGCAGGTCCTCGGCCGCTCGCTTGCTGGGTTTATGGGTTCAAATCCCCCTGGGGCATGGACGTTTTTCTGTTATGAGTGTTGTGTGTTGTCAGGTAGAGGTTTCTGCGACGAGCTGATCACTCGTCGAGAGGAGTCCTACTGCATGTAGTGTGCCGTTGTATGTGATCTAGAAACCTCAAGAATAAGGACACCGTGGCGCGCGTTGGGTCGCAGCGCCACAGGAAAGAAGAGGGTTTGTTATATTATCAGATTACAATTTCCTGCAATCAATAATAACAATATGGCGGATGTTCGGATTTGGGGTGGGAGTCACTAGCGATTAGCCGAGGGTCATAAATATAATGCGCGGTAATACGTACAGGAGGCCGATCTAAGGCGTGAGTCTGTGGCCTCTCGTTTGCTGGGATTGCGGTTTCGGATCCCACCGGGGGCATATAATAGAATCTGTTGTGTGTTGCCAGGCAGTGGTCTCTGCGACCGGCCCACAGAAGTCCTACGAAATGTGGTGTGTCTGAGTGTAATCCTAAGCGTCGTCAATGGGGAGGCCTAGATACGCTAGGGCTGTCGAACCATAAAAGTTTATATATTTTGGAAGGAATATGCAACTTTCATTTGGGTATTGGTTTCTGTTCTTCAGGATGTGCAGTTTATAATGGAGCGCGCTATTGCATTACAGCACTCAGTCCTGCTTTAAAAAATGCAACTCACTTTATAATATAACTGCGGGGTTTAAAGATTATGATGATGCAAACATGATTTTAGAAGTGGACAGATTTATAGAATTTCAGAGATTAGGTCCGGCTTACGAAGCACCCTGTAACGAAAACCATAAATATATGGAGGTCATGAGAAATTTGTCTTTGTTTTCGGTTTGATGGCTTACTCATGGATCACTGGGAATTACGTCTTCAGTAGAAAACTGAGTGCAGACATTCTATACATTACGGTACAGGCTGTAGGAAGTTTCTTTTGTTAGGCGATCTCTAATTGGCCACTGCGAATTTGGAATCGTAGATAACAGCATATGCCTGTAGACGTCCTACACAGTGCAGTATAAACTACATGAAAAGTTTCTTCCCTTATCTATAAATACAGCGGCGATGCAAGTTTTTAAAATTATATCCAACAATTTCAAAATACGTTCTTCAGAAAAGTAAACTGCAATAATAATAATAATAATAATAATAATAATAATAATAATAGGATACTAGATATCTCGGACCAGAAATATACGTTAACAGGTATTGAGAAAGTGTTCTAGTATTAAATTTGTTAGTGTCTGTCTTCAAGCCCTTTCTAAAAAAAAAAACTTTACGAGCTCTCCTCCCACCAGGCTAACTTTTTATACGACCAATAAATGATGCCCTCTTCTCGTTATTTTTCCCTGGATATATAAAGTACTAACATTTTCACCAAGTTCTTAACTGCGGAACGGTTACATTCTGCTGCAACAGTCGAACCGCCTGGCTACTTTTGTCCGACACTTCAGCTGTACCAGTGGCACGATTGTACCGCACTAATAGAACCGAGACTTGATGTAAAGAATACGTCCTTCTGGCAGCATCAGTGTGTGTATTTGATGTTTCCATGTCTGCGTGCAGGGATGTAAATTTCCTAATTTGTAATTCATCTGAGAATTGGCACACTTGTTGAGCACTTTCCTTAGCAATTCCCGTGCTTTGGTAAAGAAACTTGGCTAAGGTTTCTGAATAATCAGTCGTATAGGTCTACAGCCCAAATCGAGAAGAATGAGATGGGCGGAGCATGTAGCACGTATTGGAAGAGCAGATGTGTATACAGGGTTTTGGTGGAGAAAACTGGGGGAAAGAGAACACTTGGAAGACCTAAGTGTAGATAGGAGGATAATGTTAAGATGGATCTTCAGGAAATGTGGCGTGGGGGCATGGACTGGATCGAGCTGTCTCAGGATAGGGATAGGTAGCGGGCACTTGTGAATGCGGTAATGAACCTTCGGGTTCCATAAAACGTGGGGAATTCATTGACTGGCTGAGAGCCGGCTACATTCTCAAGAAGGACTCTCCTTGGAGTAAATAAGAAGTAAGTGTAGGTCTACATCATAGCTGCAAAACTGCACACCTGTGGAGGTTTTAAATTAATATTGTATTTTAATTTCTACGCTTTGTGTTTTAAAAACGGAATCTCCATACATCGAAACGTATGTTTTGTTCGTTTACTTTCCGACAGTCTCTCCCTCTAGACAACGATCAGTATCACAGCACAGCCTCCAACTGATAGCCATATCCTTCAACATTGCTGTTCCCATTTATCCCATTTTTTGAGCTCTCACCTCGATGCTGATGGCCTGACAAACCGCAGTACCGCGCAGTCCGTCTGTTCGCATACAATAAACATCTCGACAGCGGCTGAATGGTAGGTCTATTCTTAAATTTCAAGATTTAAAAACTCCCCCCCCCCATGCCCCCACATGTCCTTGTGGACTTCGTGGTCTTCCTTCCTGGGCATGGCAGAAGTGTAACCGACTTCTGAGGTTGGGACGCCCATGAAGCGTGGTTACGTTGTCCCGATGATGTGAGTGGTGATATAGGAGGATGTAGTGCCACGAGGGCCCTTAAACCTAAATTCTACTAACCTACCTAGACCATGGTCACCGCGGGAATCCTCCCCTTCAGGGAAAATTCCCACGGTAGAACCGGGAATCGAACCCGGAACCTCATGATTAGACGGTAGAGACTCTGACCACTAGACCACGAGGCTGGTAAGATTTAAGAACTTTATGGGACAAAAATAAACGACATTAAATCTTTTTTAGTGCAATGTAAAGAGAATGAAACACAAAGGTCTAATAATGGTTATTTATTCATTCTTTGCAGGTCACAGTTTAGACTTCTTGCCAATTTGAATAGGTATCAACTGGGAGTGAACAAATTCGTGGAATGTGGTGTTTTAGTAAAGGCTCTCTTCGAAACTGCTGTTCCTAACTCTTCTGTTACCTTTAATATGGCGTTTTGTAACATAGTATTACACTTTGGCTCCGATTCATGCTAGGTACTGTACAAGGATACTTTTCTCTCCAAGTCAATCTGACCGACTTTGGGTGTCATTTAGGATCTAATTAAGGGTACAACGGCGCTTTACACGAACCACATTTCTGCGTCTAGTGTGTATGTCAAGAATGTGCGGCTCTTTGCGTGCATGCTTGCGATATGCACATATATTTCATGGCGATTTAGTGAAAGTGAAAACGTCATAGTGAACAACTTATTCAGTCAACAGCGCGTCGTTTAATAAAGGCAAATCAAAGCGTTTGTAGACTACATTGCGTAGCCGGAAGCAGTGTTGGAGCTCAAACACAACACAGTGTATATTACACGTGGGACAGACTGTATATTACACGTGGGACAAATGTATATTACACTTGGGACAGACTGTATATCACTTTTAGCTGAAAATGAAAGGTAATTGAATGTCACTGGTGGGCTTGATTGCACAGCGCACACTGGTGTTCCTTTCTATAAAATGGGGTGGGGGGGAGGGGGCGGTCACACTCAACCAGCAAAAAGGCCTGGAAGAAGTTCAAAGCAACCATTTCACACATCCGGCTATCGTATGAGCCCCATTAGTGACACTGACATAGGGGCGTACAAATTCTACTCTACTTCTTTCGACCATCGTGACTGATAGTGTGACAGACTGTTTAAAAGGTCCGTCAACAGTACGTTGTTATATACACTGTATAAAAGTTAAGAAAAACAGAATGCCGTAATAACTAAGAGAATTTGCAAATTACCTGTACCCACTATAGTAGTGTACACTTGGTTTTTCGAAACAGCGTTATTGGTCAGCGTCTATTGAGAGAGAAACGGAATCCAGTCGTTTAAATAGGCACTCAAGTGTAATAAATAATCAACACTGTTATACATTACGACTAAATTTGAACTGAGTAATGACGGTCCTTTTCCACTTGGCACAACACAATGTTGTGCCGTGATTTTTCAATTGAAGTTTCTTTATATGCACAACGGGATGCCAACATGAAGAATACAGTAATTCATTCATATTTAAAAAGAAAATGTTTGCGGAAGAAATCACTTATTCTGGGAGTGTAGTGTTTTTGCAACAACCTGGCAGAGGGCCTCTTTGTCATGCAACCTAAATCAAGAAAAGTGATACAGACCAACATGAAGCGTACACAGAAGTCAGAGGTGCATACAAAATTTTGGTCTGAAGACAAGGAAACAGACAACTTTGGATAATTCAGTACAGATGACAGGACAGTAACGGAATAATTGTGAAAGGCAGGACGTGTTTTAAAGTGACTGAGGAGAGGAATTAATGCACACTTGATGAATAAGTCGATGAACTTGTGGTTTCTAAAACACTGTTCTTTTTTTTATTTTTAACTATTCAAGATATATTTTACCAAAGCCCCGATACCGGTAGCAGCGCCGTCTAAGTTTTGGGTCTGTGGCCGCTCGTTTGTTGGGGTTGCGGGTTCGAATCCCACTGGGAGCATTTTTTTTTTGTTAATTCTGTGTGTTGTACAGGTAGAGGCCTCTGCGACTGGCCGATAACACGTCCAAGAAAGTGTGATCAGGTGAAACAATAACCCTTCACACCTACATTGATTAGGGAGAAGAGGTCCGAATAGACAAAAATTTGTACAACAAGATCAAAAAACACTGTCAACATTGACAGTGGAATATGTGCTCAGGTTATGTATTCAGACTACACATCTGAGATGAAGTTCTGTAGAATTACAGGTCCATTTCTTTGTTCTTAGAGAATAAATCGGTGCAACCGGATTGGATTTTCGACCCACGGCTTGAGCGTGGCCATGTCCGATTCTACCTAAATTTACTGCGTCTGTAAACGTCACGAACAAACGTCGCCGCCTTGTGATCAAATTACGAACTAGAGCGAAAAGGCGTGATGCGCCTAACGAAGTACAGTGTTATTTGATATGCAGCTTTGTCTTTTGGCAAATATGAACACAAGCATGCACAACACCATTCGTGCAGCAGAAAGTAAACCCCGACAGACAAAAATCAAATAAAGAGGTAACTGCTTTTCAGTAGACTCTATTATAAAGTGGCAGTACACACCTAGGTGGATATTCTGAGTATTAAATTTCATGATTCTGACATCCTTGACTCGCAAGTGAATCAAGTTTGTATTTATTATGAGCAAACGTTTTAGACATACTAATATATCATGATTTAATTTACGAACATGACACAAGAGTAATATTTTAGGGAGATTAATGTTTAGCGTGTACTAAGGATGCTGCCAGTTGGTAAGATGACAAAACGCCGGTGACAGATTAACGATTAAGTATGGTTCTTTGGTGAAATGACACTTACAAGAGAAACCGAAGGACTTAGTGGCACTTTGTCCAACACAAATCCCACACGGTCTTGCCTGGGATTAAACGAGGGCTTTAGCAAATAACGGAAGAGCCGAACAACCGTCAGAGCCACGGCGCTGCAAATAATGAAACCGAAATAACTAGAGCAAACTCATCGATATGGAGAAAATTACTTGTATTATTTTAATACAAATAATTAACACCTGCTGAAAAACACAACCGAGGTTCTTTCGACTTCGGATGACCACTATGCACAATGCACTATGCACTATACACTATGCAGTATGCACTATGCACTATGCACTATGCGCTAGGCACTATGCACTATGCACTAGGCACTATGCACTAAGCACTAGGCACTATGCACTATGAACTATGCACTATGCCAGCTAACGAATATCCATTTGGAATACAGCATGCGGTCTTATTTTCTGGGATAAGCAGGGGCAACAGACACGCGCAGATTTTCAGTCTTACATCAAGGGTGCACTGGTCCTTAATATGTGCTATGGAAGAGTAATACACCCGAAATAAAAGGAAATCCGTAGAACGTGAATGAGCTCTGCGTCTTCTTTTCCACTCATTTCCTAGCTTCTGGGTCCATAATGTTGAGCTTCGAACTGTTATCTATTAACACCTGTAGTCTGTATAAAAAAACTGTGCGGATTGTCATCAATAGAGGAAAATTATTTAAGGCGCAGAAGGAAAGAAGACAGGCAATGAACGTGTAACCTAACCTCGTTGCGGGTTTCTGTAATGTTGGTACATCTACGGCTCTCCTAATAGCCTGATACCATTAGACTCGAAGAAAGCGCTCTTATGGTTTCATAATGTCACTAGCAGCAATAAAACGTACTAATATGTCTTCACGTGAAGTGCGCGGTAGTGGCCCGAGTATAACCAAATTTGGAATTTCTCGAAAGATTTTTGTAAAAGTCCACAATACCAAATTTCACCAAAATCCATCCAGTGGGGGAAGCTCTGATATATGTGGCCGGACGGATAGACAGAAAAGACAGCATACGGATCGACATCACGGAGGTAATAGGCGCTTTACGCGACCGTGCGAACTGCGATTAAAAACGCAGCAAGAATTTCCCGGACTCTTGACTTCCTCAGTAATATCGTTGTGTTTGTTACAGTATTTTAGCTGACTGGGTGTGATTCTTGAATCTCTCCGAGAAGAAACTACTTTCCCGTTAGAAACCGAAAATACTGACTACTATAAATAGTGAACAGAGGGAAGGTAAATACATTGCAACAAATTTGTGTAGTCCTCAGCAACCGTCCGGTTTAGGCACTGTCATGCACACTTTACACGTATTTTTATAATGTACGACCTAAATACATCAACACAGTCTGTCAGTTAGGTAAGCATACAATGTGATGTATTCCGTTTACAATTACGTACTTCTCTGAAGCGCAAAGTTTCAGGTCCCTTCCAATTCCGTAATAAGCAGTGCCAATCGTAAATAGGTCTGTCTAATTGAATAGCGAACAGAAGTCTATGGCACCGTGCATTGCTACACATTGTGCTATTTTCGATGTGTCTCTACTGAACACACACTATGGATAATGTGAGAATTGAAATGGCGAAGAGCGCTTTTGAAGGACTGCGTGTGTTGAATAGTGCATAGCTTTACCTTCTCTGTCTTCTGTGAGCTGCACACGAACTTTGCAACAGTCATCTCCTTGGATATACCGTCTTTCTTTCGATGGCGTGTAATGGAAAACACATTCCACGAATTTTTTGAGAACAAGGTTTCGATCCTTAGGGAGCTGTTATATCGAATTAAAAGACACACAGATGGTTCTTACAGCATCATTTTCCTGGATATAGGGTTCTGGGTCGCTGCATCCTACTGAGGGGAAAGATGAAGGAGAAGAGTGAAGAGGAAAACGCTTTTTCATTCATGTACCTTATTTAGATAAAACTGACTGCATCAGACACGCTCCATGGATTTATAACCTAAAGTACTTGCTTCGAAACTAAGGCGAAAGAAAAACGCACTCTAATATGTGTGAGCTGCAGCAGCATATATCGAAACCAAATTAAATAAATCAAACCAAAAGCAACCGTCACTTTTCAAACACTTCTCTTTGGAAGCGACCGCCAATACAAGGTCCCAAAACTACTCCAAATAGCACTACAACCTGCAGAAAAAGGAGCATCTATTTGGAAAGTACCCAACTCAAATCTCGGATAGGTTATCAGACGTTTAGATAGGGGCATTTCTTGCCTTTCTCCATTTCTGTGTATGAATGAGGACAGTACCTCCATTTAAATCATTAATACTTCCTTCAGAACGCCCTTTTAGTAGTATTTAGGCTTATCATTTATTATGAAATTCACTACGTATTCTGAAGTAACAGAATGAAAATCTTTCTATTATACAATCTCAGAATAAAACAATACTGTCATCATGTTCTACCCTTTACAAAATTACAGCCTAATATTTGACCGCAACGCCGATTCCGTAAGGAAATTTTGACAGAACTAATGCCTGCCGCTTTTTCTTTAACTGCTTTTATCTCAGTGAAACCCCTTCATCACTCAAAATTACACGATTTATAGAGGTGCGTGAGTGCGTGCGTACGTGAGTGCGTGAGTGCGTGAGTGAGTGCGTGAGTGCGTGAGTGCTTGCGTACTAACCACAAAATTAGTTGCAAACTGTGCCATAAGGAAAACATTTCTGTCCGTCCAGCAATGCGAGTATAAGATTACAAGATAAGCAAATGTCACAGAGCTGGTTGTTGGGAGGCACAATTAGATGAAACTCTTCTTAGAGCAAAGTACGAATTGAGCAACCCAACCCTCTGCCTAATCCCCAAGAACCACACAATTTTCTCTTTCATGCCCTGCTCTCTCTTCCTCCGAAATTTGTTAATGCGTGAAGACGTTTGCGCACCTGCAATGTTAGCTGAAATTACTTTGTGAAAATTCTGATCTAGTTTAATTCCTTCTTTAAATTGTGTATTTCCTTTTGTCATATAATCCAAAACAGTGAAATCGTTGAATCTAAAAGAAACCACAACCTGTTTCCGCAAAACTGGTTTTGAAATTCGTCTCAAACGTAGATCAACCGGCTAAGAGCTCACTGGATTAAATTGTTCCCTTCTCGGAGCCCAGTATTTTTCCCAACACTTTGTTATGAAGCAACCTTATTTTGTGCCATCAGATTCAAAGAGACCAAATTTCAAATTTACTAGCCCAGCCTCTCGCAAACTGTGTTCCTCGGAACCACGGACTTCCTTTGAGGTGCCAGTATGGATTCCACACTAACGTATCCTTGAGGAAAAAACTCTTTCTGCTCGTTTTCACGAACCTTCTGGTCACTTACTCAGAGATAGCTGATTCCCCACTCAAACATGCGTGCTGTACCAACCTGAGAGGGACTTCTTGAGAAGATATCAAGCAGGGCGCCGGTAGAACTACGGACGCACACATAATCTTGACCTTTCAGCTTGACACTAGACAGACAGCCCGTTTAAGTATTATATGTGGATAATTTTCGCCATTAAAGTGCACTTCATTTGCCTTATTCAGGTATAATGTTTTCCAAATTCTCTTTAAGTTTCTTCTGGTAATTCAAACCCAAAATTATACTGTGGCCAGGTAAGGTTGGGTCCACTGACCTATAATTTTGGGCTTGCAGTATCCTTATTAAATTTAATTTTCATGTAAGATTTTACGGTTTAGCGTATAAAGCAAACATATGGGCTTATAGCATACAGTTCTTGGCTATTCACAGAACATGTCTCAAATAGGTTGCACCAAACTTCAGGTGCTATTATGAGTGACGTCAAGTAAAAGGTAATATATAAGCATAATTACGCTTAGCAACTGGTAAGCCATTACGAGCATTTAATGTATGTAACACAGCTAAAATCGAAAACATTAGAATACATTTACTTTATCACACTGTTCAAATAAAAAGACAGTTACGTGTTAGCTGACACCATGAAAGACACACATCCATTAAGTCTTTATCTACTGTACAGCATGTTCCCTATAGCACCACAGAACAAAGGCAGCAATTAAGTCTTCCTCTACTGCGCGTAAAATATCAAAAGAAATTTGAATCAGATAATTCCGCAAAAGAAAGAGAGCAACTTAAATTCATGTTTACTGCCCGATTCGGACTACAGAAGATGGAGTTTCACGATATGGTCAACACAATCCAGAGAGACACAATTTATTCTTCACATATACTAGCCCATTAAAGAAAACGTAAATGCATATGTCTTGGTCGACAAGTAAAGTTACAGGCAGTGGCCAAAGTTCAGTTACCGGTAGGAAAGCTGAATAGTTTCTATTCACCCCTATTACATCCACATTCATTCTGGGGACCAGCAAGGACCATTGTTTTATCCTGAGTTAAGTTCAGGAACCTTATCCTAACATTATATTGTACCTTCGTACAATATAATGTTCGGAAATACTCCGACTTCTATTCCGAGACAAGACATATGACTAACAGGGCGAGCTTTGGCCAGATATTTACTTATTCATGTACTGTACGTAACTGTAGTGTTCCCACTGCTGGAAATTTGCCCACAGAAGCAACTGGCATGCAGGCGTCTCAGTGAATACTTCGATCTATAATCAACTAGTTGCGTCAAAGTGCCATGAAAGCATAAATGCCACATTACGAGCTGTCCTTGAACCTTCCCGACAGAATCGATTTAATCGTATTGGAGTTGTCAACTGTCACAGGAAAAAATGCAGGGTTTAATCTTGATATATACTTCACAATTGCTATAGATATAGGAGATAATTACTTTGATCATAAACGTGTTTCCGTACATTTTCTTAAGCTTCTACATCGGAAAAGTGGTTGAAACAAACGTGACGGATACTGATACATATAATTTATATAACACAATTCGTGCTAAAACTTCGTGAAAGACGGGTTTTTTTTCAGAAATGACTGACAATTAAATTGGTATGACAAAATCTAAAGACAAATCTAGTCTCGAGCCGCTGAGTAGTTTTGGGAAAGACGCAAGATGAAGAATAAACAGTTACAGTCCCTCAACTCTTGTTTCCTTCGTGTCCAACGTTTGGGAAAATTTACATGAAAGGGTACTCATATATGGCACATTTTCTGCACTGGAAGCATTTCGGCCGCTTAAGGATACTTGTGCCTTTCACTTTCTCACAAAATAAATTTCGACAGTGAGATCGCTATGTGTATTGGCTAGCTGCCCTGTTGCACACCTCAGGAATGATAAACGACGTTTGGCGGACAAATATCGATGTACTCGACAGCAATATTTAGCAACCCCTACTTGTTAATCGCTCTTCCCCACTGAACGCTGAACTTTACCCGGGGCTGTGACACATAGAGAGAACTTAATGTAGCGCGGTACTTTTTTATTGCTACCACACACTGTAGCAACGCGGGTTATGCTGCAAATTAACGTATGAAGATTGCGTCAGAACCGTGAAATTTCTGACTTCCTGACGGTCGCATATAGCAGTAATTCGTTTACGAGCTTATGTCATTATTTAACACAGCATCTCCACGTGCACCCTATTTTCAACCAGGGAAGCGAGAATTGATATCTCACGCAGAATAAATGCTTCCAAACGAAGTGGTTAAACAGTGGCAACTCGTCTCGCATTACAAGTACCCGGTTTGAATCCCTATTGGAAAAAGCGAACTTTGATTATTAATGTGTATTTCCGTAGTCACGCCACGTGAATCATCAGATAGCAAGACTATTTAAAATAGTAACAGATCGCTTTCTTCCAAGGCATATTCCCTTCGTCTTATCCTTCCTTAACATCATACATTCAGTAAGAGATGGAAAGTTAAAGTGTAGCAGGTCGAGCCAATAATCCTATCCAATATATCGGTACACTTCATAGGATGCCAGATTTCACGACACGCGGCTCTTATTCGCCTCACTCTCAGCTCAGAGGACTTCCGCGTTTCTGCGTCCTCTTATGTACTACCAGCGTCGCTACGCTGCTTATTTGAGTGCGGTCAATAAGCATTGGAAAAGAAGATACAATTTAGTACGTTGCTCCCGAAATTCCAACAAACTTATGGGGTTGAATATAGATCAGGTGAGACTGTGACGTCACAAAATCGTAAGTATGATCATAGCAGTTATTGTAGTTGCAGGTTTTACGTTTTGTCATTGCTACCAGGCATAAAGCGTTACAACGTACTCATGTGCCTTACACTCTGAGTGAGTATGAAACTGTAAGGAGCGTAATTCGAAAAGAGCACTGTGCGAAATGTCAATGTACTGACAGGTAGTCCCTCAAATTCGTGTTACAAAATGTCATAGTTGAGGACAGTTAGAGGACAGTTTCTTGAAGACGACAAAATTAACTGGGTAAGGAATTATTGCAACAAAAAATTCGTTATAGACATATATTTGTTACAAGGATGCTTCATTTGTAACAATTCGCTGTGTAAATAACACAGTGGAACGCATCAGTAGAATAGGGCCACTTGTGTCAGTCCAACATGGCCGCCAGCCGCAACGCTGATGTGACGAAGAAATAAATTTAAAATTAGGGTTTCCCGTCCTCCCCTCCCCTCCCCTGACCTCAGTTGCCTAGAGGTTAATAACCTCTAGGCAACGGAGGTCAGGGGAGGGGAGGGGAGGACGGGAAACCCTAATTTTAAATTTATTTCTTAGTCACATCAGCGTTGCGGCTGGCGGCCATGTTGGACTGACCCAAGTGGCCCTATTCTACTTGCATCCAGCAAAAGGAAGAAAGTAATGTGGGACAAAAAAAGCTGCTATCGGATGGGAAATAAAAGACTGGTTCTCCTTTTCCATTTCCGTATCTGGCAACTTCGCTTCCTCAGCCTGCAGCTGCTCTGGCCATGGCTACACGTTCTTATGTCCCTCGCAATGGCATTATTAAACGGTAAGAGCTAAGAAGAATATCAATCGCCAGACATAAGATCATTCTTAGTTTAATGCGACATTTTATGGCTTTCTAAACGATCTTTTTATAAGATGTCGCAATGCTCTGAAGAGGGAATAGAAAAGGTTTGTGCCTCTTGTGTTGAACCTAGACGATGCAATATCTTGCGTTGCAGGGAAGCGGAAGGTTGACGAGATAATTAAAAATCTAAGAACAGCTGCAATGTTTCTGAGGAAATTATTTCAGACATGTCATTATAATATTTCTAAAAATAGAATTCTTCTCAAAGGCGTAGCCAACTTAGACCGTTTCTGCAGTAAAAACGACCTAAATCACCCAGCGTCTGATTTTTCGGCCTTCTCTTTGCCCTTCTGCTAACGGTTCCCGAAACATAATCAATCATGAAAATGTAAAGCTGCTTTTGTTTGTATCGTGATCTGAGCCTCTTACAGAGCTGTTTGTGAAGATTGAAGCCTCTTTACATGTTACAAAATGCTTCGGCCTGTGACTGGTTTTCGGCTTTTCTGAGGGACGCAGCGTGTCCATCTTCAGTGCCAAGCAGCGAAAGGAGATTAGTAAGGTCCTGGAAAACTTAAATTTTCAGGTCCTCTCTACTTTAAATGTACACTAAATAAAAACAGATCTTACAAGAAACAGGAGCTTAATGGAACAATTTCGCCTTAGAGCAAGAAGGATATATAAAATTAGTCGCTGTACGCACATATATATATATATATATACATATATATATATATACTACAATACTAAAAGCAAGTCGCCAGGAGCACAGCAGCTGACAGTTATACAGCAATGAAAAGAATGGTTTGCAACAATTCCAGATGGAAAGTTGCCAACCAATCAAAAGATTGAAGGGTAAGAAGAAGATACATTGTAGAGTAGACCGAAATAACGAGGTGTTCAGGCGGGTGTGCAATTTGTAAGTTCAAAAGACAGCTCAGTAAAACCAAACTCTATCGTTAACATTACTAACATGGCGGTTAAATATTTTGGAGGTGGGAAAAATTGGAGCGCCATTCCGCCCGCGATTCAAACTTATGGGAATTAATAAAACTTCCACAAAAACGTAAAGCTGACGACAGCAGTGTTGCATGTTGTATTATTAACTGGTACCATCCGCTACAGAGTCGATTGGTAAGCACTGATTACTGTCCCTTTATAAGTCACGAATAATCAAACTTAACGAGACTGTACTGGTGTACACCACCGATGCGTGACACAAACTTGTACTGTGCATTTATCACACGCGTCAGCCGCTATTTTGCTTACTTCATTGGCCTTAATGTTCATACATTATAAACATAAACCTACTTTTAAAAGGCTAATAGCACCCTAATCACAACTAGCTGCAGAGTGATAACAACACTGTGGTTACAATAGTGTGAACCTGTAAATTACCGTCCTACTATGTAATGAAACAACAACAGCATCGAAAAATGTCGGTAGTATACCAAGCCTTACAAGACACGAGAAGAACCATAATATTCGATTTGTGCTTCATAGAAACCTTGATTTGTATTGGGACACTATGGACCAGAACCAAATCTCTATCGATCAAATTTTGCTCTACGCAATTATCTCCAAGATTTTGACCAAATTTGGCAAGTATTATCACAAGAGAACACTCGGAAGAAGACACGACCTTCCATATATGCCTAAGTACATACGGCCTCAATTTAAGCACATCTTTCAAGAAGACATCCATTCAATGCAGCTCAAAATTATGGCAGTGGAATTTATTACACGAGACTTAATACCAAATTTTCGTCACTCGATATCACTGAATTAGGTAATTTTTAACAAGAAGAAAATAATATGGCGATCTTAGGAAACACTCTGGTTCGTAATGACAGCTGGTCAATGACCAGTCACGTCAAATGAACTGCAAAACGACAAAACCACTGATATTTTCAAAAACACTTATTTGTGCTATAATTATTAATGAGGTACGTGAAGTGAAATTCTGCGGAACCCCAAACGTTCGATTTCAAGCTTCTAGTGTCATTAGAAGTGGGCAGTTCACAGCTAACTTCTTTGAAGTCCTGATCTTTCGGATGTTTGAATCCGTTACGTGAAAACAAAAATTGCTCACTTTTAACCCCTAGGCCGATTCATTGCCTTGCGACGGAATCAGAAATCGGCACTGCACCGTCCCTACGCCTGTAAGTTCCTGAGAACACAGTCACAATTCTATGTTGATGAAATCTAACAAGATGCAACAGTATCCAGATATTTATTTACTGCTAAATCACTCTACATGTGATCGATGTCCATCGAACGCATCATCAGTACATATAACTGTAACTACAGCCTCTTGTACGGGTCATACTATCTGGGAAGCAAGCTTCTTCCATCGTCAAAGTTGGAAGAAGCTTGCTTCCCAGATAGTATGATCCCTACCAGAGGCTGCAATTACAGTTTTATGTACTCCTGATGATGGGTGCGATGGACACGCGAAACATGTAGAGTGATTTAGCAGTAAATAAATATTTACATACTGTTGCATCTTGTTGGATTTCATCAACATTGAATTAAGATATAGGAAACCACGAATAAAAAAAAACACAACTGTAACGGGGTTCGAACTTTTTAATTCTGATTGATTGCTTTGAAATATACTGGTCCGTACTTTAATGTAACATGTTCACGCCTTCTTTATAGACAGAACAAGAAGTGAACTCATGTGCGCTAGGTCATGTCCGCCAGCAGTGTGTCATATTACAGCAACTCCCAAAGATATTTCAATTAAGGTATACTCAGCGCTTGGTTTGTACGAGATTTCTGGAGGTAATCCGTTCAATGAACACCGCTGATGCGAGCTTACAGATGCACAAACACATTCTCCAAATAAGGCATTCGATGTTATTTAATTTTCCTTTAATTAAAGCCACCAAATTACAAATCCTGCTGACTCTCGAAGTCAATAGAACGGTATGTTGTTATGATTAAATTCAGTTCACACGTTCATTCGGCCACTGATTTTTTCTCGGAAAGAGAGGGACGCCCTGTATTTCACATCGAATTTACGCGGTTTTTAGGCGAGTTCGCAAAATTGCGAAAAGCGACAATTAGTTTCGTCATTCTGTCCGTTTGCCTGCCCATCTATCCGACCCTCCGCATGGAACAACTCGGTTCCCACTGGACGGATTTGCATTAAAATTGATGCGTATTTTTTTAAAAATCTGTCGAGAAAATTCAAGTTCCATTAAAATATGACAAGAATAACTTCTACTTTACATGAAGACCAATATACATTTCTGATCATATCTCGCTCAGTTCTGCTTAGAATGAGAAATATTTAGATAAAAGTTGTAGATAAAATCGAAACACATTTTATGTTCAATAAAATTGTATTCGATAATCGTGCCGTTTATGAGACAACGTGGAAAAATATAGTAGATTTAGGCAGACCACAGCCGACAATATGGAGCAGGCGCATTGCATGATGGATACTTAAGGCTACAAACACAAAACCAGAATGTGTACCACTTACTGCCCGAAGGCGCCTCAATATTACATGAATAAGTACGTTGCCTCTCTTATTTTTACTGTCAGACCCCTTATCGAGCATGTCGGCAGTGAATTTAACAACATACAGTTTGTTATTAATATTATTAGGAAGTTAGAAAGGACATCCAGAATACGAAACTGTTCGATGAACACTTATAAATCTGTTTGCTGAACACCTTTTGCTGTGGGCTCCGTAACCTTTCGAAGAAACATGATGGATCCAAGACGAATGCAATTCATGGCTTAAAACTAAATGTTGTCCAAATCATCCAGCTGCCAGAACGAACCTTTACCCAGATATTCATTTTTCCTCGCAGCATTGCTGATTTAGCACCTAAAACCAGGCGGGGTTGGTTCCTCCCACAGCCAAACCAAATCATCTACAAACATCTTTTCACTGGACCTTTTGCTCTACAATTTGTATAGGCCTAAATGAACATGAAAGCAAAAAATTAAATGGTAGACTGACATTAATTCTAAGAAGCACGGTCCGTCCTCCTTGAGAAGCTAACACTAGCTCAGGTCTTCACGAAATTAAACTTCTCTGACAGAAGCAGACGGTTTTTTTACCTCCAGCGCAATTATCCACCACTCTTTACTGCTTTATGCCCGGAGGTCCCAGTTCACACCCTATTCCTCTAAGATCCATTTTAACGTCATTTCTCCACCTGCCAAAGGTTTCCCAAGTGGTCTATCCCGTTACATTTTCCGACCAAAGATTTATATGAATTTCTCATCTTCCCGAAGCTTGCAATACGTCTGTCCCATCTCACCTATCTTACTGCCCTAATAATATCCTGTGAGTAACACAAATTATAACCCTTCTCACTATAAAATTTTCTCCGGCCTGCTCTCTCTTACTTCCTCGCAGTTTCAAATAGTTTTCACGGCGTGCCATCAATCTTAAATTTAGAAATAAATAATTACATTTCTTGCAGGTCTGTCCAGTAGGACAATGTCCATGCAATTTATGTGGCATCCTGAATACCCTAAACACACAGGCAAGCTGTTGTCAAATATGTAAATTTTAATAAGGGGAAACCTGCTTTTATTGGAAAATTTCAGCATTTTAAACATTATACAGCAAAAATTAACTTTGCCTTAGAGAAAACTGCAATAAAATTTAATTGAACTGAGCAAGAGAAAATAGAAAATTTACAGGAAAGTATTGTGTCTAAACTTAATATTTCCACCCTGTTTATAGGTTGGCAGTTTTGTTCAGCTCTTTGCATCCTAAAACATATCTCAAAACGAAATGTTTTAAAAATGCAAAACATCAGCGCAAGTATAATGTATAAATGGCACAGACGAGAACAAATTTCAGCTACAACACGTCACAAGGTGTTCCTCAAGGACACATAAACCAGCAGTTACCAGAAGATCCACGTCCCACTGGTCTCTGCATGTTTCATTCGCTGCATTTTTCATTTCCAACAGCCGGCATTTGGCTAAATCCCCCGTCAACTCTCCTGTTTCAAATTAGACATGCATAGAGTCCGTCACCAATATGAAATATTATTCGCATAGCTTCGCTGTACCAAAAAATTACTGTTAGCTGCGCTTTATTCTTTTATCGGGTCATCTGTGAACAGGACCGGTTTAAGGGGGCGGGCCAGCCTGGCAGCTGCCCAGGGCGCCAACCTATAACGGATGCTAAGATGTCGCTGGAATGATCGGAAGTGCGGTACTAGTAAACACTGTTTTCCATAAGCGAAATAATTTCTCCGAAATTATAGGCAATTTTGGCTCGTGTCCTCAGAAAGTTTCGCCAGCCCTGTTCTAGTCCGAAAAAGTTTAAAGAATGTCGTTTCGAAGTGGCGCCAAATTATCAGCCTGCCAGGGGCGCCCAAGTGTCTCGGGCCGGCCTGTCCATGAGTACACTTCTGTGGCGAAATTTTTATTTGTTAATGCATTTGGCATGGAAATCTTGCGAGAACTAAAAATTCTGAGCTAATTTTGGGCAGCACGAATTTTTCCGGATGCTTTCTAAAGAGTGCCCAATCATATGTCTCAAAGGAACTCTTCCCAAGGTAACTTATGAAGCAGAATGACATCTCTACGAAGAAAAATATTATGTCAATGTAGTCCCTTCGCCGCTGAATATATTTGCCTTACAAAACCATAATGTTTAACCAAACCATAATGGTTAACCAAATTGGAATTCCTAAGTTTTGCAAGATTAATAATCGATATCGTGGAAGACGTACCCTTTTTCAGGTAAAGCTGGAAGTCTACAGTAGTCTCAAGAGCACAGCCATCAAATGAATATAATATTTTGCTTTATAAATTAAATTCATAGTTTAAACCAGAGCATAAGAGATATTACATTTCAAAGGTTAAGTTTGTCTGAGAATCCGGATGTATATGAATAAACTATAGTTAAATTCTAAGAGAGCCTGAACAGAAGCCACTTTGCCTTTGGTTCTGTAACTACAATAACAAATCCGTGGCTACTTCTTGTTGTGGAAAGAAAACGAACTGCCATGTCACAGGTACTTCATTTCCCCTGACATCCACATGTGCTGACGTGTGGGTGTAGGCTTCCAGAGAAATAAAACGTAAAGTTTCCGACTTCTATCCACAAGCAGGAACAAATAACAAGCTACATAACTCTGGTGACAGAACCAAAAGTTTCAACACGACTAACATCTTAAGGCTCCCGTTGGACACATTCTCAAGCTGTTCCAGCCACTTCCCAGGCTCATAGTCATTTCTGTAAGATCCGCCTTAATACTGTCGCCCCATTTCATTGTCAGTTTCTTAAGTGACAGCTTTGTAAAAGGTTACCACACAGGAAAATTTCATGTCATCCGATTATCCGAGCTACAGGAACATTAATTGTGACCGCATTAAATTTCCAGCTCCAACAGTACCATATTAACTGCCTACACTACGGATCTCCTGGATATGGGTAGACCATTGTTTCTCAAATTGGGTTCCGCGGAACCCCAGTGTTCCGCAAAGTGTTTACAGGGGTTCCGATAGACGACAATGCGTAATAGCGGAAGATTTTTATTGGCTGTACTAAACTTGTAAGTAAGAATTGAAATTCGTGTGGCGCATTCGACACAAATCATTCCGTCACTGACAGCAAGCAGACAAGCAGTCGCTCCTCCAATCCAGAAGTTGCTTCAGACTGCTATGAAGTCCAGTCAGCACAGCTCGTCATAGGCAGAGTCACTGTGTTAGGCGGAACGATGATCAGGTTATCGATCAGTTTGAGGTTCGCCGTTGATTATTTACATGTAATGTACATAAAAGGTTAACAGATGCTGGTATTTAATGATGTATTTGACTTTATTGTGGACAGGTAGGAGTTCCTCGGTAAGTTCTCTAGCTTTTTTAGGGTTACGTGAGCTAAAACAGATAGAGAAGGCTGGGGGTAGGCTACTGTGTTACGTAGAAACTCTGTCTCGATTGTATGTAGGTGTGATGATTGACATGCGTCTAACATTAAGCACTACAGATTGCATTTTTGTGTGTTGTTTATAAAATTATACTCAAGTAGACGCCGGTCTGTGGAGACGTTAGAGAACGAAGAGAGGGGAAAAGCAGCACCAACAATATAGTCTTTGCGACGAATGATCAGAAAGTCATCGTTAGTGAGAAATACGGCTGTAGTAAGACAGTAAGTTTGTCCTCCTCGTGTTCAGGTAATAGCCACGCCATATAAACATGTGGCAGAGTGGCAGTACAAATGCCCTTAATCTTAACTCCACCACAGATGAAAAGGTTCGTATGGATTGCGCCATAAATTACGGATTTCATTATTTTTAAGCTGTCCATGTCTGAATTACGCTGCGTG